>Ga0208648_1000437_pt1 | contig 43357 bp, 29 predicted proteins | sample AntAceMetag02UKL_FD_184772 | JGI IMG/M metagenome (GOLD analysis project Ga0208648, IMG submission 184772) | Saline lake microbial communities from Ace Lake, Antarctica - Antarctic Ace Lake Metagenome 02UKL (SPAdes) (version 2) | ecosystem: Environmental > Aquatic > Non-marine Saline and...
GCGAGATCAGGTATGGGCAAGGGACGGAGATGGTAATGGTGAGTGGGAGGATGATCTTGCTCCTACTCCTGGCGTGACTAACACACCAGCCTGGGACGTTTCTTTGCTGGTTATCAACGAGTTTCTCGCACTGAATACGAATTCCAACACTGATGATGCAGGGGAATACGAGGATTGGATAGAGCTTTTTAATCCCTCTCCTGTTCCCCTGAATATCCAAGGATTATACCTTACTGATGACCTGGAGGAGCCTGATCGATGGGCTCTGCCTGATACAACTATCCCTTCCAATGATTTCCTGCTGATCTGGTGCGATGGTGAGCCGGAGGAAGGAGTTTTGCACTCTCCCTTCAGGTTGAGAACTGAGGGAGAACATGCCGGATTATTTGATGCCGATGGCATGACTCCAATCGATATGATTCTTTTCGATCTCCAGCAGGCTGATATCTCTTTCGGAAGATCTCCTGATGGCAGTGATGATTGGGGAGTTATGAGTCCAACCCCCGGCAGCACAAATGAGCTTGCCACAGGTGTGCTAAATAATATTGAAAAAGAATATCGGGTAACTAATCCATATCTCGAGCCAGCCGCGCCGAATCCATTCAATGCCACTACCAAAATACGCTTCTTCCTCCCGATTCATACAGATGTTAAACTGATCATCTATGATATACTTGGAAGAGAAGTAATAACTCTGGTAAATTCAAATCTCGCCACTGGATGGCACACGGTTCAGTTCAAAGCGAAAAATTATGCGTCCGGTTTGTATTTCTGCAGGATGGAAGCCGGTACACATTTCATGACCCGGAAGCTAATATTGCTCAAATAATACGTAATAGCGTCATTGCGAGCCAAGCAAAGCAATCCCCTGATTATCAGACGATATGTCATTTTCGGAAACACTGTATCGCGTGAATGACAGACTCTTGAATCAGATGAATTGCAGTACTAATCACTCTAAACACAGCGAACAAGCTCAATTACTGAATTCACAATGTACTATGAAAATATATGATTCTTCGCCTTTCTTAGAATAACATACCATCTGAAACTTAAAGAACAATATAAGCAAGCGCCAGTTTTCCAGCGCTTTAGATGCTCGACAATCAAAATATTTCAGCTTAATATTGATTCCAGATAGACGAGCCAAAGTTGAGACTTCTTTGTTCTACGGTCTTGATGATATAAAGAGTACCATCTATATTCCATGTTTTATGAAAATTCGCATCGCATCATTACATAATGGGACAAATTATATCACCGAAGAGTCGTCCAGCGGAGAACTCGGTATAGAGGACGAGTCCCTCAAAGGACAAATAAAAATTACCGGTGAAATAGAAAATCAGGAAAAAATGCTTGACGTCCGGTTGAAAGTTTCATTGACCGGGCATTTCCAATGCGACAAATGCGCTATTGAATACGAAGATATTATCGATGCTGATCTTAGATGTCTTGTACTCTTTGAGGATGCAGAAAGCGTTGAAAAGGCTGAAACTGAAGGATTAATATATATAGGTAGAAATGGAATTGAAGCTGATCTGACCCAGGAAATCACCGATTGCCTGTACTGTGCAATGCCCATCAGGAAATTGTGCGAACCAGGGTGCAAGGGACTTTGCCATAAGTGCGGAGCTGATCTAAATAACGATAATTGCGAATGCAGCCTTGGAGCAGAGAATCAAGAAATGTAAATTGAATACGACTTTTATTGATTAAGTTGTAAAGTTTAAACAAAACCGAGAAATTGGATTATACAATGGCAGTACCGAAAAAAAGAACCAGCGCAGCGCGCCGTGACAAGCGGCGAAGCCATCATGCTTTAAAACCAGTAAGTTTATCGGCTTGCGAAAATTGCGGTGCAATGCATCGTCCTCACCGAGTCTGCCCAGAATGTGGTTGGTATAAAGGGCGCGAAGTAGTGAGCAGCCAAAAGTAGTGCAGGATCCGGACGTGAGATACAATATCAAATGAAGTTCGCCCTGGATGCAGCGGGGGAAGAACCTGGACTTGAAAGTATTGTTCAGGGTGTTCTATCCGCTCAAGAAAAGGCGGCTGTTGCCGGTATGCCTTTTCACGGGGTTCTGTACGGACTTGATGACGATATTAGAGATGCGATCAGGACTTATGGCGGAGATTTTAAGAGCTTCGATATAGTAAACGCGCCGGAAATTATCCACATGAATGATCAGCCTCGTGATGTTTTGATCAACAAACCCGCCAGTTCCATCATCAAAGCTGTGAAAGACCTCAAAGTCGGGTTTGTCGATGCATTTATCAGTATGGGAAATACGGGAGCAATTGTCGGAGCATCACGTGCTTTGCTCGGCAAAATCAAGTGGATAAATAAACCCGCACTGGGAATACCAATCCCCCAAAAGAACAGTACCGGTTTTCTCCTGGATGTTGGTGCAACTTCCGACCCGAAAGCAGCACATATTCCACAGTTTGCAGCTATGGGATCAGTCTTTGCCGAATTGGTACATAAAATTAAAGATCCTAAAGTCGGACTATTGAATATGGGAAGTGAGAGTAATAAAGGAGACGCGTTCTCAAAGGAAGTTCACAAACTCTTACACAGAACACCATTACGATTTGTTGGAAATATTGAAGGTGGAGACATATTTACAGATAAAGCAGATGTGATTGTAACCTCTGGCTTCGTTGGAAATGTTTTATTGAAATTAACCGAATCATTACCCGGTATTCTTATGCAACGGATAAAAGAAAAGGATTTGTTGGACAGAATCAGCGGTTTTTTGAGTGATTTCGATTATACCAGGTATGGCGGAGCTGCTCTGCTCGGAGTCGAGGGTACAGTTGTCATTGGTCACGGAAAGAGTAATAGTGAAGCAGTATCAAGGGCAATCCTCCGTGCTTCTGAAATATTGGATGCGAATTTAATTAATAATATGCGTGAGAAAGTTTATCATACACGGAGAGCGCTCTGGTTATCAAATCCGTTCTCTCGAGGAGAAGGTAGTGAAGATGAAATCTAATGGTAAGCCAGCTTCCCGTATCGCCGGGATGGGATGGTTTGCACCGGACAAAATTCTAACAAACACTGATCTGGAACGAATGGTAGATACATCAGATGAATGGATCACTACCAGGACCGGTATAAAGAGACGTCATATTGTCGAACCCGGCACTCGAGCTTCTGAATTGGCTACTCCAGCGGCAAGAAGTGCGATGGATGAAGCGGGAGTTAACCCGGAGGATATCGACATGATCCTGGTTGCCACTGTAACCGGTGATTATAAATTTCCTTCGACTGCAATTTTCTTACAGGCAAATCTCGGTGCAAAAAATGCTGTTGCAATGGATATCAGCGCTGCATGTGCCGGATACCTCTATACTCTGCATTTCGCAGATATGATGATTCGAAGCGGTCAGGCAAAAACCGTACTTGTTGTCGGTGTCGAAGTATTAACCAGTATGATCAACTGGAAGGACAGATCCACTTGTGTTCTCTTTGGAGATGCCGCCGGGGCAGCAGTTGTGGTTCCCAGCGCAGACAACCGTGGAATTCTCGCAAGTTACTTGGGGACAGATGGCAGTTTGGCTGATTTACTTAATTGTCCAGGCGGTGGATCGGCATATCCTGCAATGAACCGGGAAATCCCTATGGAGGATTTTACAATCCACATGAAGGGAAATGAAGTATTCAAGCATGCCGTGAAGAAAATGGGAGATGCAGCTGTCATTGCACTTGATCTGGCAGGTATTGAGAAAAATGATATCGATCTTCTATTTGCTCACCAGGCAAATATGAGAATTATTGATGCCACAGCGAAAAGATTGAAGGTTCCACAAAAAAAAGTATTTAAGAATATTCAAGAATATGGCAACACCTCAACTGCCTCAATTCCATTAGCAATGGGTGAAGCTCGTCAGAAGGGGCTAATTACGGATGACAGCGTAGTAGTGTGTGTAGCTTTCGGAGGCGGATTCACATGGGCTTCATCGGTCATACGGTTTTAATTATCTCATGATTTAAAATAAAGGATGGAGATGAATTCAGCATTTCTATTTCCCGGTCAGGCTTCACAATATGTCGGTATGGGAAAGGATCTTTATGAGTCATACGATATTGCGAGATTCTATTTTGATCAAGCGGATCGTGATCTGCCATTTGATTTTCTGAAAATTTGTTTTGAAGGTCCGGAAGAGGATTTAAAGCAGACAAGAGTCACTCAACCGGCGATATTTGTACACTCAGTTATTGTCAATGAATTACTCAGGCAAAAAAAATTTCCAGCTAATGTGGTCGCAGGACATAGTATTGGGGAGTATTCAGCGCTTGTTTCCTCAGGCGCTCTGAAATTCACAGATGCGTTGGAGGTTGTCGCACTCCGTGGTGAACTTATGCAATATGCCGGCGAGGAACGTCCAGGCGCGATGGCAGCAATAATTGGACTGGATTTACAACAAATTGAAGAAATTTGCAATAACATTAGCGATACAAGCCAGGTCGTTGTAGCTGCCAATCTTAATGCTCCCGGTCAGATTGTAATATCAGGAGATGTTCAGGCAGTTGAAAAGGCGATGGAGTTTACCGCAGAAGCCGGGGCTAAAAAGACAATCAGGTTAGTAGTATCGGGTGCATTTCACTCACCATTGATGGAACCGGCAGCAGAGAAATTAGGCAGGGAAATTGAACATTTAGTAATGCGTCAACCTGATGTGCCTATTTATATGAACGTTACCGGGAAGCCTGAAAACAGTCAAAATGAGATAAAAAAACTCTTGATGGAACAGTTAACACACCCCGTCCGCTGGGAAGAGACGATATTGAATATGTCAAACAGCGGTATAGAAAGATTTGTTGAAGTTGGTCCGGGCAAAGTATTAAGAGGTTTAGTTAAGAGAATCGTAAAAGGTACAACTCTCCTTGGAGTTGACAAAAAAGCAGATATTGAAAAAATGGATTTGCAGAATATTTCCTGAGATTTGTCATCAATTCATAGAGTTAGATTAAATGATGCATTTTCTGTCTGGACGACATAATAAAAAGTTTCGTAATTATATTATGTGACCTTGTATTTTTGGCGGAAAATGATATATTTAATAGTGGTCTTATTCAGTTTGAACAAAAGCCTGGTGGAATAATGAATAATCTCGAAAATAAAGTAGCCTGGATCACCGGCAGTGGCAGAGGAATTGGCAAAGCGATAGCGCAGGAATTAGGATGCCGCGGCGCACGATTGGTCATTCATGATATAGACCGGGAGTCGGCTGAAAAGACCGCTGCATCATTTAATGAAAAAGGTTATCCCTCAATTGCCCTGGTTTCAGATGTTTCGGACAAAGCAGAGGCAATCGAGACGGTTGACAGGATAAAGAAAGAATTCGGTTCCCTTGATATCCTTGTTAATAATGCAGGTATCACCAGGGATAATCTTCTGGTTAGAATGAAGGAAGATGATTGGGATCTGGTAATGCAGATCAACTTGAAAGGTACGTTCCTTTGCACCCAGGCATCAGCAAAACTGATGATGAAGCAGAGATCGGGCAGAATAATAAACATTGTTTCTGTTGTTGGGGTAATGGGTAATCCGGGGCAGTCCAATTATGCAGCATCTAAAGCCGGAATGATAGGATTTACCAAATCCTCAGCAAAAGAACTGTCGGCACGGGGGATCACTGTAAACGCCGTGGCGCCGGGATATATTGAGACTGAGATGACAGCAGTATTACCTGAAAATGTGCGAAGTGCTTTTATTGAAGCCACACCTTTAAAACGTGGTGGTACGCCTGCCGACGTTGCCAAAGCTGTTGCATTTTTTGCTGGTCCTGAATCAGCATTTATTACCGGACAGGTACTTCATGTTGATGGCGGGATGGTGATGTAGATTCATCAGGGAATATTTTGTATATTTCCAGACATCATCAGAATGATGTTATAAAATTGATTTGAAAAAGAAAAAAATAGACCAAAAAATAAGGTGGAGGAAACTTCATGACAAAGGAAGAAAGAGTTCAAAAGGTCAAAGAGATCATAGTTGAACAACTGGGAGTCGATCCCTCTGAAGTTACTTTAGAGGCTTCATTTATTGATGATTTAGGTGCTGACTCATTGGATACTGTTGAGCTGGTAATGGAATTTGAATCAGCTTTTGATATCGAAATTCCCGATGAAGATGCTGATCAATTGGCAACAGTAGGTTCTGCAATCGAGTATCTTGAGAAGAAACTTGCCGAATGATCTTATCTCTGGTATGGGGAGGTAAGAATGGCTGACCGTATTGTTATTACAGGTATGGGGATAGTTACGCCGCTGGGTATTGGCGTGGAACAGAGTTGGAATGATCTCGTTGCCGGCAAAAGCGGGGCAGCTCCTATTACTCGTTTTGATGCATCCGGGTTTAAAACCACTTTTGGTTGTGAAGTAAAAGGGTTTGATCCTCTGGATTATATGGATCGCAAAGAAGCAAAACGGATGGATCTGTTCTGTCAGTTTGCTATTGCTGCATCTGAAGAAGCGATTGTTTCATCCGGATTGGATCTGGATAATGACATTGATCGAGATCGTATTGGAGTGTTGATCGGCTCAGGGATAGGTGGAATGACTACTTATGAGTCTCAAATCATTCGCCTGAGCCAGTTAGGTCCCAGAAAAGTCAGTCCTTTCTTTATTCCTATGATGATAGGCGATATTGCCTCGGGGCAAGTCAGTATTAAGTGGAATTTTTCAGGACCAAATTATGCAGTACAGTCAGCCTGTGCCACTGCCAGTCATGCAATAGGGTTAGCTTATATGCACCTGCAGGCTGGTGATGCAGATGTTATGCTCTGCGGTGGATCGGAAGCACCTATAAATGCTACCGGTGTTGCAGGTTTTAACTCAATGCATGCTATATCCACGCGCAATGCCGAGCCGGAAAAAGCTTCACGCCCATTTGACATTGATCGGGATGGATTTGTTATTGGTGAAGGTGCCGGTATTTTCATTCTCGAAACAGAAGAACATGCTTTGAAGCGTGGAGCAAAAATTCTGGGGGAATTGGCAGGATATGGATTTTCAGGAGATGCATATCATTTGACAGCACCCGCTCCCGGTGGAACGGGAGCTGTCAAATCGATGCAAGCAGCAATGAAAAAAGCGGGATGCAAACCTGAAGATATTGACTATATCAATGCTCATGGCACTTCAACACCACACAACGATCAGACAGAAACTGCTGCGATTAAAACAGCGTTTGGTGATCATGCCTACAATCTTGCAGTAAGCTCTACCAAATCAATGACCGGTCATCTTTTAGGCGCTGCCGGGGCGGTAGAAATGTTTGTTTCGTTAATGGCAGTCAGGACAGGAATAATACCTCCTACGATAAATCTTGATAATCCGGATCCGGAATGTGACCTGTTTTATGTTCCGAATAAGTCTGTGAAAAGAGATGTTGAAACATCATTGTCAAATACTTTCGGTTTCGGTGGACATAACGCATCTATAATCGTACGACGCTGGGATAACTGACTCTTGAGGGTGAATCCGTGAAGGTAGTTCGGTTCTTATTATCGTGGATAAAACCTCGCTATAAATTTCAATCAAGACCGGGAGCAGCGAAGAATATCGATCAATGTGAAAAGTTGATTGAATATAGATTTAATAATCCGGTTTTACTTGCCCATGCATTACGGCATCGCAGCATAATCGTAGAAACAGGCGATACACGGAAATCCGCCAACGAGAGACTTGAATTTCTTGGCGATGCGGTGCTTGATCTTATCGTTAGTGAGCAACTGTATAAACAGTATCCTGATGCAAGGGAAGGGTTTTTAGCTCGCTTGAAAAGCCTTGCCGTGAGTGGTCGCCAGCTTTCTTCAAAGGCAAAGTTGATCAATCTTGGTGATTATATGCAGATTTCACCAAGCGAGGTCCGAAATGGCGGTCGAACAAGACGAAGCATACTGGAAGACGGTCTCGAGGCAGTCATCGGTGCAGTTTATCTCGATGGCGGTTTAAAGGAAGCAGAGAATTTCGTTCATCGTTTTGTAGCTTATGATTTGAATAGACGTTTGATCAGGGAAAAAGAAGAAAACTACAAAAGTCTTCTCCTGGAGTATTCCCAGGGCAAAGCTATGGGAGCGCCGTTGTACCGGGTAACCAACGAAGAAGGACCTGATCACGCGAAAATATTTCATGTCGATGTGCATGTCGCCAAGAAAAATGTAGGTTCAGGGTCCGGGCGAAGTAAAAAGGAAGCGGAACAGGAAGCAGCCAAAGCAGCATCTGCTTTTTTTGGACTTCAAACGTAACCGAAATAAGAGGATAATATGGATTATTTATTTGATGATTTTCAGAAAGAGTTAATTAAACAGGCAAATCGTATCGGCAGAGAAAAGGTTAAACCTCTTGCGGCTGAGTATGATCGAGAAGGAACTTTCCCGAAGAAACTGATAAAAGTGTTCGCTGAGGCTGGATTCTATACTATTTACATTCCAGAGGAATATGGTGGGATTGGTCGAGGTATATTAGACCTCGTATTGGTTACCGAAGAGATTTCACGTTTTTGCGGTGGGATTTCGTTAGCGGTCGCTGCAACCGCGCTGGGTACTTTCCCGATTATAATTGGAGGAAATGAAGAACAGAAGAAGAAATACCTTCCTGAGTTGGCTGCAGGTGAAAGTATTGCAGCGTTTGGACTTACAGAACCGGCTGCCGGCAGTGACGCCGGGAAAATTCAGACAAGAGCTGTGAAAAAAGGTGATAAATACATCCTTAATGGTACCAAAGTATTCATTACTAATGGTGGTAACGCGAGAATCAATACGATCATAGCAAGTACTGATCCTGAGAGAGGAACACGCGGAGCTACAGCCTTTATCGTCGAAGAAGGCATGCCGGGTTTCAGATATGGAAAAATGGAAGATAAAATGGGAATCCGCGCCTCATCTACTGCTGAATTAATCTTCGAGGATTGCGAAGTCCCAGTGGCGAACAGGATCGGCGAAGAGGGCCAGGGATTCATGGTTGCCATGAAAACACTTGACAAGAGTCGTCCGGGTGTTGCAGCCCAGGCATTAGGAATTGCCCAGGGCGCTTTCGATCTTGCATGTGAATATGCAAAAACACGTGAGCAATTTGGTCAGAGCATAATAAAATTCCAGGCTATTCAGTTCATGTTAGCTGATATGGCAACTCAGATTGAAGCTTCTCGAGCAATGCTGTACGCTACTTCGAGAATGATTGATAACGGTATTGACGATGTTGCCAAAGAATCATCCATGTGTAAGATTATGGCTTCGGATACTGCAATGCAGGTTACTACCGATGCAGTTCAAATATTTGGCGGATACGGTTACATGCGTGATTATCCTGTAGAAAAAATGATGCGTGATGCAAAGATCACTCAGATCTATGAGGGAACTAACCAGATTCTTAGAATGGTTATTGCACGTCAACTTATTAAAGATATCACACGTCACACTTGATGCAAAAAAGAAACAGGTTTCTTTGCGGAATCAATTGCGGTTCCGCTTTTTTATGCCTAAAATTAAACCATCAATTTTATTAAGATAAAGTTAAACAGCTATATGGCTCTTTCATGAGTCTTTGAGACAAAAGTAGCATACTCTTTGCATAGAAATGTGTCACGTTAATGGACGATAAACTGAAAATTGGAATTGTTGGTGCCACAGGTCTTGTGGGTCAGACAGCCATTGAAGTACTGAACGAACGCAGTCCGGAAAATTGCGAGTTCAGTGCATACGCTACTGAGCGTATTAAGGGACGGATGATTGCGATTAATGAGTCAGTGATTCATGTAGAAACATATCCGTCCAAGCCGCCTGACCTGGATTATGCGCTTTTCTGCGCTCCAAATGAAGTAGCAAAAACATTGGTTCCGGAGTGGCGTAATGCTGGAATCAGAATAATTGATAACAGCTCGGTATTCAGGCTTGATGCTGCTGTTCCTCTCGTGGTGCCGGAAGTGAATTCAAGCGATATTTCCGATGCGAGTGGATTAATCGCAAATCCAAATTGTTCCACTATCCAACTCGCTGTTGTGCTTGAACCGTTACATAAAGCATTTGGAATTAAAAGAGTGAGCGTAGCGACTTATCAGTCTGTTTCCGGCGCTGGAGCAGAGGCTGTAGAGCAATGGGAGAATGAGATTGCCGGGGAAACAGTAAGTAAAAGTCCTTTTCCTCGTCCAATCCATGCGAATGTCATACCTCAGATTGGTGAGTTCAACGAGAGTGGTTTTACGTCTGAGGAAGCAAAACTGATGAAGGAATTAAAAAAAATATTACACCTTGACAATATTCCAATATCCGCCACAGCAGTTCGTGTACCGGTCCGTACAGGTCATTCCGAGGCGGTTGAAGTTTCGCTCAATGGCAAACCTGATTTGAAAGAAGTTTCAAGATGTTTTACCAACAAAGAGGGATTGGTTGTTTCCGCTCCAGGAGAGTATCATACACCGCTTGAAATTGCCGGGAGCAATGAAGTTTTTATCAGTAGAATAAGGGAACACCCTGATGAGAAAGGAACATTTCTTTTCTGGGTTGTTGCTGACAACCTGCGAAAAGGCGCTGCGACAAATGCAGTTCAGATAATGGAAAAATGGATTGTGTCAGGTGAATAACCATCATCATTTTCGTGATCTTAATAGCTGAGTGATGTCAGTTTGAATTCTGAACTTTTGATCTTTTCTTTGCACCTTTGCGTCTTTGCGTGAAAACTTGTTGTAACATAGATGATTTAATAATTATTTAGCCAATTAAGGGGAGAAATTCCATGAAACGCTGTTTATTGATATTACTTAGCCTGTCACTTCTTTCGACCGCATTGTTCGCTCAAGGTGACCTTGAAAGATCGAAGAAAAAAACACTATTTGTATTTCCTGTTCAGTTTGGTAAAAATGCGCAGGGTGTGACTGTTGAAAGACAAGAGTGGGTACAACGACAGTTCTACGAAACATTTGTCTCAAGTTTTGAACGTTTCGATTTCATCGCTATGCCTGCCGATGCCAGTCTGAACCCATTCCTCGATAATGCCAAGACCTACATGGAAGAACATGCGCGTGAGCTGGTTCAAAAGCGTAAAGGGAAGGATGGCAGAATTGGAGAAGCTCGAGTCACATTGGAAGACCTGATAATCGCTGTGGATGATGGTTATGCTTTTGTGCCTGAATTTGACAAAATAAAGAAGAAAAAAATCAAAAAAGATGATGGCAGTAAGAGGATAGAATGGGAAATATTTGGTCACATTGATATATATCGCACTTCTGATAAGGTGAATGTGGGTAAAGTTAACGGCAGTACTGAAGGGGTGGGTGCTCTCCTTGGTGGTCTTCGAGGCATGATTGATGAAATGGGTGTCCCGAGTGGAGTTAAGGATGCTGAGAAACTATTCAGGAGTAATGTCAATGGTGTATATGATGAGATGAAAACCAAGATCAGGAAAATGGAAGAATTCAGTCTCAAAGCAGTTGTAACCTCAAGCAATTTTAATTCATTCAAGTTTGATCTTGGGAGTGATTTCGGCGTCAGGATCGACAGGCGATACATGGTCTGGCAGATGAATGAAGCCGGAAAACGAACCGATATGCTTGCATTCGGAAAAGTGCGTAAGATCGAGCAAAGCGAAAGTCGAGCTCAAATCCTGATAGGCAACGCCCAACGTGGCTCTCAAGTGGTTGAAGCGGCTAAATTCGGAGTGAATATCTCGCCCACTATCGGAATAATTCCCTTTGAAACGAAGGGATTCGATCAACTCGGTGACCCATTAATTTTTGATTTCAGTGACTCAGAATTTATCTATGATTTGCCTGATGACGCAAAGGGATACCGTGCATCAATTGGCGTTAATATCGAATATGATGCCGGATGGCTGCTTTCCACTCCTGAAGTATATGTCACCGTTGATGGTGGATGGATTCCGGTAGGTGGTCTAAATGTTTATAATGCAATGGCGGGGATTCAGAAGAAAGTGTACTTCAGACGCCTGGCGGTTTTTGGAACCGTTAAGTATGGAATTTTTGGAATAAGTTTTGTCGATACTGATTTCTTCGATGATCCAAACGTGGAAGAAACTGACGACGCGCAAGTATTTGGACTGGGAGCTGATCTTGGTGGTGAATTATTGCTGACTCCCACGGTTGCATTGCAGGGAAGAATTGGATGGATAGGATTCCCCGAACAGACTGTAATGACAGTATTCAGCTTCAGCGACTTTGAATTTTATACTCCAAGTGTCAGGGCTGTTGGTTTGACATATAAATTGACTCTTGCGATAACAATTTAAAAAATGTAGGGAAATTCAAATTCATATATATTGCTATATATAGAAGATAGAGCAATAATAATCAATTCCCTGGATTCAAGAATCCAGGCTACAAATTGAAAGGAGGCGGTAATGATCCGTATTAGTGCAAGTAATTTCCTTAAAAAATTTGCTGAGACTCTAAATCGAGTCGTTTTTGGAAATGAACGAGTCGTTCTGCACAGGCACAATCAAGACGTTGCTGTACTTCTTTCTTATGAAGATTTTAAGAGCCTGGAAGAAATAGAAGAAATGATTGATTTCAGGGATGCGAAAAAAGCTTTGGCAGAAGCTAAAGAAAAAGGAACAATCTCCCACGAACAACTCCTGGTCGAGCTTGGTTTGGGTAATTAGAGCTGTAAAAATGGTTGTTCAGATACCACTACTCGTTATATGAAGGAAATACAATCAGGCAGAGGAGGGAAACAAATTGAAAGAGCTGATAAAAGCAATAATCCTGCCGGTGGTGCTCGGTGTACTCGGGATGTATTTTACTCATACCTACAATGCAGCTAAGCTGAAGGCGGACTATGCTAAAACTATTCATGATTACCTACCCGAAATCCAATCTGATGATCTAATGGTATCCCAGGCAGCACTGGAAATATTACGTCCAATCCTGACACCTGAACAAGAAAAGGCCATTAGCCGGGTTATAAAGGGAAGACAGAAAACAGTCATTGACCAGGCTGATCTGAAAGCTGACATCACAATAGCCCAGATTCAAAACATTTCAAAAATCAATCCTGAGGATGGCGCTGAACTCAAGAGCTATGCAGTTGCAAGTGAACTGCATAAGGAAGGTTTGGAGTTTATCGTAGAAGGGAATTATAAGAAAGCTGCCGAGAAATTAGAAGCGAGTTCATCAGCTCATCCCGATTTTGACAAATCAGCTAAATTTGCAAAATTGATCGAAGACAGCCTGGTAAATCGACCCGATTTCATAGAACGTGAAGCCGAAGTTCTGGATGCAATAGTTTCAAACAGCAAGGATCTTCCATTTATTGGAAAACAGAAGATCAATGAGCGGTCAATGGCAATACAAGAAAAACGTGATGTAAAAGATTTCAAACCGAAACCTAAAAAAATGGAATAAGATGCTTTCATTTCCAATCATAAATTGATAATTTCATTATTAAGCGAAAATGCATGGAAGTCAGTTAATGTCATTTAGAATATCGACCCTTTCACCTTCTTCAATTCTTTACCTTTTTTTACTCATGATACTATTTACATCATGTTCTCATACAGTGTCGAGTAACGCTGTCCTCCACACAAGCACGTTTCAAACTGCTGAAACTTTGAACGAAGGCAAGTTTGCTTTTCAGGGAGGTTATGCTTCTGAATTGAATTATCTTGCTAAAACTGAGCTTGATTACGGAGCTGTTGATACTTTCATAATCTCTTCAGAATTTCCCACTCAATCATACATATTTAGTGGAGCAATTCAATATGGCTTCACTGAGAGATTAGATTTCATGGTAGATGTATTCACAAGTTTCACTGAAAATCAACGAGCACCTGGAGTAAAACTCCTTATGAAATATCAATTAAGTACTGACGATTCTCGGGTTACATATGCTGCCATGCCTGTTATAGGTTTATCAATCGGGTCATGGGAAAGAGCAGAATATATTGATGATGATTGGGTTGAAATCGAATCTGACCTCTCTGATATTGAATTTCATATGCTAATGAGCTACCGTCATTCTTATGATGCTATTGTGACTATTGGGTCTTGGGCAACAATGTTAAAACATAATACATATAGCTCAGGCAAAATGTCTTCTATTTCCTGGAACGAAAATATTAAGGATCTGCATGTGTTTCCCGGAATATCTTTAGGATTGCATTATGAAAGAACAATGTATGAGATTAATATCGCCAGGATTGACAACAATTTGTACACAACCTTTGGTTTGGCTGCTCGTTTCTAAAGGAAATCGAAGAATGATGCCCGGACATTGTTAAATGCTAATATTCACTCATTTGAAATTACTACTATCAGAATGAGTGCAGCGGAATACTATGCAAACGAATATCGGGTATAAAACCATATTTATCGTAAACCAGGTTTGCTGTTTTCTTCATCTCCAATCCTCAAAAAAAGTAGGTAAGAATTCTCCTTCAATTCAGCAATATATCATTCTGCACCGGTTAAATCCTCCTCTGAAGTAAGGTAAAAAAAATGCCCGGATTGCGATCCGGGCATTTTTGAAGATAATTTTTTGTTACCTCGAGAGGACTACTTTTCGAATTTCATTCATTTTACCCGGTACTGTCGCGCGGATGAAATATATTCCACTTGACAAGTGTGAGCCGTCAAAAGAAATTCGATGGTATCCTTCCGTGTAATTGTCGTTAGTAAGAATTGCAATTTCTCTCCCCAGAATATCATAAGCTGAGACTGTCAATCTTGATGAGAATGGCAATCCTACCATGATTGAAACGGTCGGATTGAAAGGATTGGGATATACGGATGCTATCGAAAACTCGGTCGGGATTCCAATGAAAGCGTTCTCTTCAACACCTGTAATGTCTAACAGGAACGTGAAGCGTTCCATAGATTCTACTTCATCACCGCTTGATAGAGCTACCACCCACCATTCAGCAGTAAGAACTCCCTCCAAACCTTCTATTTCGAGTTCATCAGATAAGCTAATCGTTCTTTCCAGGTTGTCGTTAACCGCCATATTGATAGTCGTGTCCAGATCAGCAACAGTCACATAAATAAAAAGTGAATATTCTGCAGCCTGTTCCGGATCAGGATCAACCGCCTCATCCCAGGTAAAAGCGATTTCGAACGGTTCCTCTATATCCAGGGTCGCTTCATTTTCGGGTGTCAGAAGGGCGAAATCATTTGGCGGCTCCGGATAATTAGTCTGGAAACTGCGTGAATTTGCCCAAGCGCCTTCTGTGTTTGTGTCCTGTGCATGAACGTTCCAATAATACTGGGTGTCATCATCGAGACCTGTATATTCAAGGAATGTATCTGCTCCTGCCTCTTCGATAAGAGAATCAGATAAATCCTCATTGACCGATAAGTACCAGGTATATGTTATCTCGTCACCTGGATCGGGATCGACTGCGGGATACCATGTGAAAGTCCAGTTGAGAGTATCAATCTCAACACCGTCTGACGGTCTTGACAACCTTAATCCATCAGGCGGATCGAAGAGGTAAACGCCAAAAGACCAGCCTGCATCAGGTGAAGACCAGATACCAACAGTAAAACCGTCATTGGCGCGTACTTTCCAGTAAACAGTAACATCATCGTCAAATTCATCGAGTTCTTCAGATGTCAGGCGTTCACGTTGCCGGTCGATCAATACCAGCAGTTCATCCTCGTCAAATGTGTATTCGATTGTGTCGATGTCGGTTACTGAGTCCGCTTCCGCAAAATCTTCTTCAAGAGCGTAATAGAGGACGTAGCTTAACGAGTCTTCATCAGGATCTTCAGCCGGATCCCACTCTAAAGTAGGTGAAGCTGTATTAACCTCGGCTCCATCCTCGGGAGAGACTAAATCGAATGTCTCAGGCGGGTTTTGATGTATCACACTAAGATCGTCAAAATAGATATGCCACTCATCGGCAGTGTAAAGAATAGAGGTGGAAGTAAATTCTATTCTAACCTGGATTGTCTCACCCTGATAAGCGGTCAGGTCCCATAGTTCTTCCCATTCCGTACTGAACCATTCCCAATCCTCCGGAACATCATCATATACTTCATCCTCACCATCCTCTCCGTATGGATTAGAGGCATAATACCATTCATCGGTGTCGGATGGTTTCACATGCATAGTCCAGTATGCATCATCGTTTGCATGTTCCCATACACCGTTGACCATTACATCAAGATACGTAAGACCCTCATCGTAATCTGTCAGGTCTATATCTTCCGTATATGTGGCATAACGTGAAAATTCACGAGGTATATTATATATTCCTGAAACTAAATCACCTGACGGTGCGTCTTCGATTGCATGTAATGAGAATGCAGGGTAACGACCGCTAAACATCACGAATTCACCGCCGGTGTTATTCCCATCAGCATCATCGGCGAAGTATATTTCATTACGTTCGCTCAGCTCGATGTTATCAAGCTGGAATCCTGTCCAAGAGGCGTCTCCAAGACCATCGTTAGTGGATGATGCCTGGTCGGAGGCGAAACAGAATGCGATCCTGACCATATTCCCGCCGGCGTAGTCCGACATGTCCATAGTTACCGCAGACCATTCATCAATCAGAATATCACCCCAACCGGGGACATTATCGCCTATTCCCCAACCTTCTTCAAGAGTATCACTAAATGCAAAACCGGCATCGAAATTGTATTCAGGTCCGGTTGCAGGTATGAGTACATCCCATGTCTGCCCGGCATCACCCGAAGCCCAGACATTGGCACCGTCCCAGCCATCATAATGACCTATAGGTGACAAAACTTCAACCATTACACGGCAATCGAATGAAAGCACCGGACTTTCACTGTCCCCCAGGTCGATTAATGGTGAGACCAGATAATGCAGCCAATGATTGTCATAACCACCGTTAACACCGGCATCTGGATCGTAACAGCGCCAGTTGTCGCCATTAAGCTGCGAATAATCTGAGGTTTGCCAGTAAATATCACTGGCATCGGAAATGACCCATTCCATACCGATATTTTCAAAATCTTCTTGCCAGACGAGTTCGTCAAGTTCACCATCATCGAGTTCATGATTTTTATTTACTCGAGATTCAGAGGAATGTTTTATCGGCACACGGTTCAATTCAGTGTTTTTGGCTGAAGACTGAGAATTGCTCCCCAGGTTTGTTTTATCAAGAGGTCGGGCGAAAGCGCCCGCTGAAATAATGCAAACTGCTAATAATCCAAGCATAGCAAGCTGCACAAGACGAGTTACCTTATTCATTTTCGGCTCCTTTTTGAATAATGTAAATTCTTATGTATAAAATATGTGGTTTATCTGTGTGATCTCTATTTGAGCTAATTCCTTATCAATTCCACGTCATTACAAGCAAAGCGAAGCAATCCCATAAAACATATATCTGGTGTATCATTAAAGCTAAGGGCAGACGTGTGTTGTTTCAAGAGAAATGGTAAAATAAAGGTATTTGTTTTGTTTCCGGTATTACAGACAGTTTTTGCTCTCTGCGGGAATATTTACTAATGGTTCATTGTACATAATTTGCTGAGTAGCTCACTTTCGCCGAAAGTGAGTCGTTTGCACGGAAATCGTTGGTACAGTTGGACTCACTTTCGGCGAAAGTGAGCTACTCAGCAAAACAATACAACTGCTATCAAACAGAAACGCCCGGTGATAATCCGGGCGTTTCTACTCCTACAGCTACATAAAAAATAACTATCTTGCAAGTACTACTTTTTTTATCTCGTTCATTTGTCCGGGTACAGTTGCACGGATGAAATAAATCCCGCTTGACAGATGCGAACCGTCAAAAGTGATCCGGTGATAGCCTTCGGTGAAATTATCATCAGCCAGAACAGCAACTTCACGTCCCAACACATCAAATGCAATAACATTAAGTTTGGATTTATGTGGAAGCCCAATCATTATTGAAACCACCGGATTAAATGGGTTAGGGTATAACGAAGAAATCTCCCATTCTTCCGGGATGCCGTCATAAGGATGTTCATCGACACTTACATCCTCGGGGATGAAGATGGAGAATGGTTGTTCGCATTCGACTGTATCCCCTTCGGAGATTGCTCCGACCTTCCAATTTATTCGTAAAAAATTGTCTTCCCACTCCTCAAAATCGAAAAATTCACGTAAATTCTCCTGCCAACCGTTTGAGTCTATAACCTGTTGTACATGTTCGATCAACGTGTCATCTCCATGGTGATACAGGTCGAGTTCGAACAGGTAATACATCACTTCCGCCAATGAATCTGCATCTGACGATTCTTCCCAACTAAAAGACGTTTCCTGGAGTTGTTCCGCGCTGTAAGATTCCCTGTTGCGAGGCTCGAGCAAAACAAAATCATTTGGCTGGTGATCGTTCGGACTGCAAAGGTAATAATTAATAAAATTATGTCGATTGCAATTGTTTACTAGATCCATATACCCATCTTCGTTTAAATCTCCTGCAGTGATTTTACTTCTATAATCATAAACAGTATCAATTACATGAAAAGTAAAGTCTTGCAAACCGTCATTCTCATACCAAAAGAGGTACAATGAGAATTCATAATTAAATCTGCTTTCGAGTTGACCGAAAATATCTAAATCACCATCGGAATCAATATCGATAAGTGTTGTAGCTCCCGGATTCTCTTCATCCTCAAAAGTCGTGATAATATTCTCTTCGAATTGTTGCTCTCCATCATTCTCCCACCAGGAAAAATGAACCTGGTCATTGTATTGTCCTACAACGAAATCCAGATCGCCATCGTTGTCGATATCCCCCGTATCGAAATCCCAACAGGGCTGCCAATAGACCGAACTATCGATAAAATTTCCATTATCAAGATTTTCATAATAAAATAGATAGCCAAATCCAAGTGAAACTTCTGCGAAGATATCCAAATCGTTGTCGTTATCGATATCTACAAGATCAACATTTTTACACCTACTACCTTCACCATATTCAATTACATTATTAACAAAATCGAATTCCATATTTCTGTTTTCCAGCCAGGTAATGAGATAATATCTCCTATCTATGACATTCCTTCCGGCTAATAGAATATCCTTGTCTCCATCGTTGTCAATATCACCGACCTCAATATCATCACAGTAGCTGAAACTATACCTTAATATTTCTGTAAACTCATTATTGCCGCTGTTTAGTAAAATATAAACAGAATCATACCGACCTTGTTCCAATACTAGATCAAAATCTTCATCTCCATCCAAATCTTCAAACTTAAACACAATTACACAATCGGGGACTGCTTCAATATTATATTCTTCAAACTGACATGCGCCCGTGTTTTCGAACCAATGCATGTAATTAGCGAATCCTCCACTGACAACAACATCAGAATCTCCATCGGCATCATAATCAAGGATTCTTACATAAGAAGGACCCTCTAAAGCATCATTCAGAGCATGCTTATGAAACCATGGGGTTGCCAGACAAGTAGGGATAGTAAGGATACAAATAAGTAATAAAATTACCCAACCTGTGAAAGTATAAAAGATACGGCTGTCTTGATGTTCGGACATATAAACCACCCGATATTCGGAAATTGTGATTTGCTCCACTAATACATATCTGCGGCTTAATCTTGACGATTAAGCCGCTGGTTTAATAAGCACTAATATCCAATAATAATGCCCGGGAGGAAACCGGGCATTATTGATGATAATCTTTTGTTATCTTGCAAGAACTACTTTTTTTATCTCATTCATTTTTCCGGGTACAGTTGCACGGATGAAATAAATCCCGCTTGACAGATGCGAACCGTCAAAAGTGATCCGGTGATAGCCTTCGGTGAAATTATTGTCAGCCAGGACAGCAATTTCACGTCCCAACACATCAAATGCTGTAACATTCAGATTTGATGTAAATGGTAGTCCCACCATAACTGAAACTACCGGGTTGAATGGATTGGGATACACTGAAGCGACAGAAAATTCAGTCGGAATACCTGTAAATGCATTTTCTTCTATACCTGTCGAATTCACAGTAAAAGTGAATCGTTCCTGGCATTCCACCTCATCGCCTCTCGATATTGCCACTACCCACCACTCGACAGACAACATAGTTTCCCAGCCTTCTACCTCCAGTTCACGCGGAAGGTTGACAGTTCTCTGCAGGTTGTCATTTACCGGGATACTGATTGTAGTATCGAGATCACCAACTGTCGCATGAAAATACAACACATATTCCACCATCTGGTTAGGATCAGGATCAGTTGATTCTTCCCAGGATAACTGGACATCGAACGGTTCTTCAAGTGTTAAGGCAGCTCCGTTCTCAGGTTCAAGAAGAGAAAAATCAGTTGGAGGATCAGGGAAGCTTGTGTTGAAACCATATATATCAGAAAATAATCCTTCAGTATTTGTGTCCTGTGCGTGAACAGCCCAGAAATACTCCGAGTCATCCTGAAATTCGGCATAGGTGAAAAATGTATCGGTTCCAGTCTCTGCCGTCAATGCATCGGTTAATTCCTCGTTAAATGCAAGGTACCAGGTATAGGTAATCTCATCTCCCGGATCTGGATCTTCAGAGGGTCGCCAGGTGAAGGTTACTTCGCGTTCAACGACAGCATCATTATCACGTGGACTACTCAGCCTGAATTCGCCCGGTGGATCAAAGAGGTAAATGTCAAAAGACCATCCTTCAGCCGGTGTTGACCATGTGCCGAACGTATTATCATCCTGGGCGCGAACTTTCCAGTAAACAGTAATATCATCATCGAATTCATCAAGCTCCTGGGATTCTCTCCGCTCATCAGCACGTTCGATAAGCGATGCAGTAAGTTCTTCATCGAAAGTATATATTGCGAATTCTATTCCGGTCACTGAATCTGCATCCGCGAAATCAGCCTCTATTCCATAATAGATAACGTAGGTTATATCTCCTTCATCCGGATCGGTAGATTCTTCCCATTCAAGTGTGGGGGAAGCAGTGTTAAGCACCTCTTCATCCTCCGGAGACATCAGGCTGAATTCTGTCGGAGGATCAGGTTGAAGTACAGTCAGATCATCAAAGAACAGGTAGCGATCAGTATCAACTGTCGGGTATATGTTCGGTCCATAAATGACAAATCTTACCTGCAAGACTTCACCATGATAATCGGATAAATCCCACACTTCGTCAAATTCTACACTAAACCATTCCCACTCGTCGGGAGCTTCATCATATACATCATCATCTTCGCCTTCACCCCATGGATTGCTGGCATAATACCATTCTTCCTCATCAACCGGTTTAACCTGCATCGTCCATGTGAATGGAGGATTGGTGTTGACATAAGTCCAATCACCTATCAGCATTACATCAAGGAGAGTTCGTCCGTCTTCAATCTCACTCAGATCTATTTCGCCGGTATATTCAATCACCTGTCCAAAGTTTTGTGACCAGTTTTCCATACCAATTTTATATTCCGGTGAGGGAGCGTTTTCATCCTCGTCTAAACCCCAGATAATGTAATTCCCGCTGTACATGCTGAAATCTCCGCCAACATTGTTGCCGTCTGCATCATCTGAAAAGAGTACATTAACGCCGTCAAGTACTTCAATATTATCCAATTGGAAGCCTGTCCAGTCAGCATATAGTCCCCCCTCACCGGTAGATGCAGCGAGGTCTGATGCAAATCCAAAGGCTATCATAACCTCTTCTTCGCCTTCATAATCCGTGAGACTCATTTCTACATGAGCCCATTCAGCAAATAGTTCGGGATCGCCCCAGGCAGGAATACCAAATCCCATTCCCCATCCCTGTCCATCAGTATATCTACCGAATGCAAAGCAACTGTCCATATTGTATTCCGGGCCCTCATCAGGGTACAGAGACTCCCAGGATATACCACCGTCACCAGATACCCATACGGCTGCACCATCCCAGCCATCAAAATCGGGAAAGGGTTCTGCTGGTGGTTCACAAACGAGACGCATATCAAATTCGAGCATCCCGATTTCAGCTTCGGTAAGATCAATAACGGGCGTGACCATCCACTGCAGCCAGTGATTGTGATAACCTCCGTTGTTGCCGAGATCCTCGTCAAAGCATCTCCAGTTGTCACCGTCCAATGACTCCCAATCAGAGGTTTGCCAATGTGTTATCCCGGTACAGTCTGTGCCGGCAAATACCCATTCCCTAAGACCGTTTTCCCAGTCTTCTTGCCATAAAATTTCATCTAACTCATTATTGCTGGGATTCAAATCAAATTGATTAATCGCCTGATTCTTTTCAGGAATACTGACGATTTTCACATCGTCGGGAAATGGAGAAAGATTTTGTTCCTGCTGTTGAATTGGTTGAATTACCTCCCTGGCAAAAATTGGGAAGGAAAAGATAAGGGCTGAAAGAATCAGAAGTACGACGGCCCGGTTCACACCTGGATGATCATTCATTTTTGGCTCCTTGTTACAATCTAAGTGCGGTTCATTGCGGCAACGTTCTCTATGTATAACTTCTTTGTTACATCAATAATACTTTAAACTATATAAATGAAAAGCATTATTCAAGTATTCTCGCGAAAATTCATTGTTTTAATGCAAATGTTTTAATCAAATATCCTGCGACTTTCTCATTGTGAACCGCTTCAGGGGCTTCTTATCAAATTGTCAAACGTATCAATATCTATGTTTCCACCCGATAATATTAAACCAATTCTTTTATTCTTGAATATGTTCGGTTTAGAGAGGATTGCACCCAATGTGATAGCTGCGGATGGTTCAACAATAATATCCAAATACTTCCGGATTATCTGCATGGCAGTAATGATAAATTCGTCACTTACAAGCATTATCTCAGAAACAGTTCTCTGGATAACTGGAAATGTCCGGCTGCCAAGCGATGTCAACAAACCATCAGCAATAGTATCCGGGTTTTCAGAGGGAATGATTTTTCCTGCCTTGAGTGATCGATAAGCGTCATCAGCGCCTTTTGGTTCCGCGCCGATTAATGTAGCTTGAGGAATTTTTTCTGACAGAGTAATTGCCGTACCACTAATCAGACCACCTCCTCCAACCGGAGATATGACAACATCCAGGTCAGTTATTGTTTTGCATAGTTCTAATGCAGCAGTGCCTTGCCCCGCAATCACATTGTAATTATTATACGGATGAACAAATGTTGCCCCGGTTTCATTAATAACTTCCTCACTTTTTTCTTCCCTGGCTTGCAGAGTAGGTTTACAGAAGATTATTTCTGCTTCATTATTCCTGACTGATTCTATTTTTATTTTTCTTGTGTTTTCGGGCATTATAACATAGGCTTTAATACCTTGCGTTTTTGCAGCAAGCGAAAGAGCGCCGGCAAAATTTCCGGATGAATGCGTGACTACTCCATTTATTCTTTCATCATGCGCAAGGTTGAGGATGGCGTTAGTTGCGCCCCGGATTTTGAAGGATCCCGATTTCTGGAAATTCTCGCATTTGAAAAACAGCTCGCCATTGTAAATGTCATTAATTTTATCAGACGTGAGTACCGGAGTTTCGTTTATGAATGGATTAATTTTCCGGTGTGTATCCTGTATATCACTGAATGTTGGTTCATGAATCATTTACATTTCCTGTTCCGTCTGTATTCCCAAAATTTAATGGATAAATTTTGTTTTGATAATATCGTTATTTTCTACTCTGCATAGTCAAGTAAAGATTTGCCTTCAGTTAGTCAAATCTCTTACTTTTACCTACAGTTCCATCATGCAATAGATATCATTATTTGAAGAAATATTATATTTCTCAGCAACTGGAGAGGTGACCGAGTGGCTGAAGGTGCTCGCCTGCTAAGCGAGTGTGCGTTCAAGCGTACCGTGGGTTCGAATCCCACCCTCTCCGCAAACGGGTTGTGAATCTCAGACGAGAGCATAACCCGTTGTTATTCTAAACATAATGCCTTATAATTACAAAGGATTGAAAAAAGTATTGTTCCCCGCCTTTATCATTATCCGGCAATGGAAAACAAGGAGGCTGCCATGACAATTACAATAAATCGCATACCTTTAGTCCCGGTTCTAAAAATAGGGTTCATGATATATTTTCTTATGGCATTTATCGGGCTGCTGCTTTATTCCACGATTATTTTAAGTGTTATCGGCACAATCGGCAGTTTGATTGGAGGGTTAAATCTGCCGATGGCTATGCCGGGCGGCGGTTCTATGATCTTCATTGGTCTATTTGGCGCAATTTTTATAGCAATAATTTACACTATTCTTACAATGATAGTGGTTCTGATTTATAATGCTGCTTCTTCGTTTGCAGGAGGTATTGAAGTAGATGTGGAATCGTCGGAGATGGATTCCTTGCGGGAACGAGTAAATTCACTACATTCGGATATGATTGAGCTGCAGAATCAAAACACTGGGTTGATCACTCCTGAAGAGGATAATGAGACTGTTTCAGAGTCTCAATAGAGTTGTTATAATCATAAATAGAAATAATTAAAATTACACAAACTAATCAATCTCTAACGCATCATAATTGGTTAAATAACTGGTATAATATTAAGTCTTAACATAGTTGCATTCAACCAGACAGGAACATTTTACCATGAGCATTCCACGATTACGATTTGCACCAAGTCCTACAGGTTATCTCCATATTGGCGGCGCACGAACCGCTATCTTCAACTGGCTGCTTGCCAGGAAGCTGGGTGGGAAATTCCTGCTGAGAATTGAGGATACTGATAAATCCCGTTCGAAAAAAGAATACGAGGATGACATTCTGGACGCCATGCAATGGTTGAATATAGTTCCGGATGAAGAATTGCTGCGTCAGTCCAACCAGGGAAGCTTTTACCGGGAAGTAGTAGATGCCTTGATTCAAAGAGGAGCTGCTTATCGTGATTTTGTGTCTCCTGAAGAAACGGAAATGTTGAAAGCAGAGTCAATTAAAAGCGGTGTACAGGTTGCATTCAGAGGGATTCATCGGGATATGAATCAAGAAACTTCTGATCGACTGGTGGAAACCGGCGAGCCCTATGCAGTTCGTTTCAAGATTCCCGATGAATCAGTGGTTTTTCAGGATGGAGTACATGGCAAAGTAGAAGTACCTCCCGATTCCATTGAAGATTTTGTAATCATGCGTCGTGATTTCACCCCAACTTATCAGGTCGCAGTGGTTTCAGATGATTTTCTCATGGGTATAACCCACGTTATCCGCGGGGATGATCATATTTCCAATACACCAAAGCAGACTTTGATTTATAAGGCAATGGGCTGGGAGCCACCTGAATTTATCCATGTTCCCTTGATTCTCGGACCGGACAAAAAACGACTCTCGAAACGTCATGGTGCATCTGCTGTAACTGAATATCGCGATAAGGGTTACCAGCCTGAAGCAATTTTTAATTTTCTTGCATTGCTTGGGTGGTCGCCTGGTGACGACAGGGAGAATATGACACCTGAGGAGATGATCGAAGCGTTCAGCATAAAAGGGATCAACCCTAAAAGCGCAGTTTTTGATGAGAAGAAATTAGAGTGGATGAATGGAGAATATCTTTCTAGGTTACCGGACGAGGTGCTTATTAAACAACTGCGTCCTGTCATAGCGGAAAAGGTTATTTCCGGTGAACTGCCGAAGGGTTGCGGCTCAATGCTTCCGGTGGCTGTAAAATTAATTAAGAGTCGAGCACGTGTTCCATTGGATATTATTGATAGAAACCTATATTTTTTTAAAGAACCGGAAACACTTGATCCCAAAGCCGCAAAGAAACGGCTGAAAGACCCGGAAACTCCTGAACGTCTTGAGGAGCTTGCCCGAAGGTTCGATGCGCTTAGCGATTTCAACGAAGAGACAACCGATGAGGTTTTAAGGACATATGCTGAGGAGCTGGAAGTAGGTTCAGGGAAATTGATTCATCCCACACGCCTCGCAGTCACAGGAATTGGTGGTGGTCCGGGACTCTATGATGTATTAATTGCATTAGGGAAAGAAAAAGTTATTAATAGAATGAAGTGGCTTGCCGATCTCCTCCGGGAGAAAGGAACACCGCCGAATCTTTCATAGATAGCAATATTGACATTAAATGCTATGTCGTTTATGAAGCTGTTTCAAATCAACAGGTTATAGGTTAGAGTAAAGAATATTATGCGGATAAAAAGCACATCAAAATTAGAAGAAGGTGAGGTTTTAGGCAAATCAGTATTCAATGAGCGATCTGAACTCATGCTCTCATCGGGTTATGTTCTTACTGAAGCGATGATTTCTCTTTTAAAACACAAGGGTTTTAACTATGTCTATATCATGGATGGAATCAGCAAGGATATAATCCCAGAGGAGGTTATTTCCGATGTGATTCGACAGGCAACAAATTCCAAGATTGCTAAAACTTTTGAAGGGGTTAAAAACAATCTTGCATTTGAAAAATTCGCCCCGGAAGAAATCAAAAAGCGCTTGGTCGAAGATGCAGAAATGCATAATATAGTTAAGATGACTGATGTTCGAGAACAGGTCGAGCAAATGCTTGAAGAAATTATCGATAATAATTTGACAATGTTCACCTCATTGCCCATGAAATCTGAGAGTGGAGCGGATTATGAACATGCATTTGATACATCTGTTCTGAGCATACTGATGGCTCAGGAATTCAAATATGATCAGCATGAAATGAAAACGATCGGCTCATCAGCAATGGTACATGACATTGGCAAAATGGCGTTTGGTGATATGGCGGAGAAAAAAGAGAGTGATCTCAGTCGGGACGAGAAAATGTTGCTCAGGGAACACCCGGTATATTCAATGTTGATTCTCCAGGGCAGTGAACCCGATGCTTTTGTTGAACACACAACAGTATTCCAACATCATGAACAGGTCAATGGAAAAGGGTATCCTCAAGGATTAAAAGGTATAAACAAGCCGCCGACCAAAAGCAGGGGAAACGATAAGCGGTATATTTATCGCATGGCTGAAATTATTGCTGTCGCAAATGTATATGATAATCTAACCTCAGGTGCGCTTGACGGAACTATACGTACCCCGGAAGATGCAATTGTAGAAATAATCAACGGGGAAACGGGAGAATGGAACCAATCAGTGATAAAAAAACTCACCAAGGTAGTACAATGTTATCCAGTGGGTTCGACTGTTAGAATTAAAAATAATATATCAAATAAATATATTGATTATAGAGGAATAATTACCAAAGCCAACCCGAAGGATCAATCAAGACCAACTATTCTACTCACTAATAATTCACTGGGAGCGCCTATCATGCCGCGCCTTGTAGATTTTAAAGATGAGAAAGAAATGAGCATAAGGCTCGAACTATAATACAAGGGAATAATAGCGACCGACCTCAGTACACGTTTAATATAGTGATGAGATGTAACAATTTATATTTAGAGTCTCTGTTTTCCTTCATTGAACTATGTTAAGTAATTTTAAAGGGAGTAACATAAATGCCACTTAGCTCTGAACTACTGGAAATTCTTGTTTGTCCTGATACTAAGGCGAAACTTGTGCTTGACGGCGAGACGCTTGTCAGTACAGACAAAGAAACCCGGCGTCGTTACAGGATAGATAACGATATCCCGGTAATGCTCATTGAAGAGTCCGAAGTATTAGAGGTAGAAGAATGGGAAGAGATAATGCAAAAACACGGGAAGTCTTGAGCCTGGACATGGTCATGATCGCTCCTAACCAAAACAACAATAGGTGCAGTGAAACCACTTCGGTATTTTCGCTTATTATCTTTGTCGTATTTTTCATAGCCCACCCCTTAACAGGTTTTTCTAAAACCCCCGAATTTGATGGAAATTCTGCCTTTACTTTCCTTTATAAACAATGCGCGATGGGACCTAGGATTCCTGGCAGTGAGACACATGCAAGTGCAGTTAAGGATTTTCAGGATTGGTTTGATCGTTGCGGTGGTTCAGTCACCCTTCAAGAATTTAATGCAGATGTACATGTCAGCTATAAATCTGGAAGCGAAACGCAAGAGTTGGAAGGCATCAATGTAATCGCTCGTTTTGGTCCTGTCGGGCGTCCCGATTACCTACTTTGCGCACATTATGATACACGCCCCTGGGCGGATAAGGACGAAGATCCGGAAAACAGGATGACACCGATATCCGGAGCTAACGATGGTGCTTCCGGAGTAGCGGTCCTGCTCGAGATGGCACGGATATTTGCGGCTGAACCACCACCACTCACAATTGAAATCGTTTTATTCGATATTGAAGATTCCGGAGTTTCAGGTAATAATGAGAGCTATTGCCTCGGAAGCGCATATTATGCAAAGCATTATGCAGGCTCGGCGCCTCCAGGTGCAGTTTTGTTGGATATGATAGGTGATACCGACCTGGAAATTCCTATTGAATATTTCAGCTTTGCCTACGCGAAAGATTGGACAAATTATATGTTTGATCTTGCTGAGAAAGTAGGCTCAGAAGCATTTGTCGATGATATAGGTGTTCCGATGTATGATGATCATGTCAACCTTATCCGGAACGGAATTCCGACGGTCAATTTTATCGACTTCGATTATCCATATTGGCACACTCTCGAAGATACACCCGATAAATGTTCACCTGAATCACTCGAACAGGTTGGAAGAGTGCTGGTTGAATTGATATATGGCAACTGAAGAAGCCTGTCCTGGACAACCAGAACAAAAACTTACAAGGATGTACAGGATAAACAGGATTATTTCTTTGCGCCTTTGCGTCTTAGCGTGAGAAAAAATCGAAGAGTAAGGATAAATTTGTATCTATACTTAATAATACTTCAATGATTTTCTAACGGGAAAACACAAATCACATAACTAAGATATCAAAGGATCAAATAAATCATTACTGGCAACCACAGGAACCATCATCATAGCCACAGTCACCATTTCCGCCTTCTCCGTCTCCACATGAACAATTCCCACCGCATCCGCCTTCATTCCCGGGATAACCTGCTCTTCCTGCGATAATATCCTGCGCCAGCGGCAGCCGTTCAACCACGTCTCCGGCTACAAGACCGGTGGCACCGAAATCATTCGCAGCCAGGTCGCCGCCTAAACCATGTATGGAAACACCGGCAAGCGAGGCTTCAACAGGTGACAAGCCTTGAGCCATTAATCCGGCGATCACCCCGGTCAGCACATCGCCCATTCCTGCCGTTGCCATTCCGGGATTTCCTGCCAATACACCATATAAAGGTTGATCAGGAGTCGCGATTAAAGTAGGAACACCTTTTAATACGATAACAGCATTCCATTCAGAGGCAAATTTCTTGACAGTCTCGATCCTGTTATTCTCGATTTCTTCTATCGACATTCCGGTCAAACGCGAGAATTCCCCTATGTGAGGGGTAAGTACTATTTCCGGGCTAAGTTTCTTCAGTAGTTCCTTGTTTTCTGCTAATGCATTAAGTCCGTCAGCATCTATGACAGTAGGCAATTCAAAATTTTCAGCATGCTCTTTGAACCATTGTACCGAATCGGGATTAAGCGATAAGCCAGGCCCGATCACTTCAATATCAGCCCAGGATTCCGCTTCACGGATGGTTGTCTCAGCTTCAGGTGCGATAGTTCCTTCCTCAGTATCTGCCACCGGGATAGTCATTACTTCTGCATTTCTTCCGGCAAGTGTAGCCTGTGCGTCACGTGCAATCGCAACTTTCACCAATCCCGCGCCGATTCGAAGGCATGCTCTCGAAGCAAGTTCAGCCGCCCCGGTCATTCCAACGCTGCCTGCTATCAGGAGGACTTTACCGGCATCTCCTTTATGATCGGAACGCATACGTTCGGGTATCAGGATTCGGATATCTTCCGGTTCTGCCAGGAGCAAAGCGCACTCGCTTTCTTCGACAAATTCCGGTGGTATCTGGATATCCACTCTTACTATTCGACCGGAATGTTCCAGACCGGGAGTGATTAAATGACCAGCCTTTATCTCACCAAATGTAGCTGTAATGTCTGCTGCAACTGCCGGTCCATCAGCAGCGCCGTTATTGCCGTTTATGCCTGAAGGTATATCAACTGCTACAACCGGCGCCTGGAAATCATTAATAACTTTTATTGCATCAGCCATAAGTCCCTTGACGGCTCCGCTTAAACCTGTTCCTAATAATGCATCAACAATAACATCCACAACGGGAAGATCTGCGAGTTCATCAGTGCTGGTTATCTCAATTATCTCACCGCCGGATTTTTCATATACATTCATATTGATCAACGCATCGCCTTTTATCCTGTCGCGATCAGCAAATAGAAGAACAGTAACATCCATCTTCATGTTTTTCATCCGGCGAGCGACGGCAAAACCATCACCACCATTATTGCCGGGTCCACAAAATACAAGTCCCCTGGAACCACGCAACTTGTCCTGGAGAATGTTTTCCACTTCAACCATCACGCCTCTTGCGGCGAGTTCCATTAGAACGATTCCGGGCAATCCCAATTCTTCAATTGTTCGCCTGTCCAATTCGCGCATTTGATCTGGAGTAACTATAGGTCTCATTTTATATCCTTTTAAAAGTTATGAAATTCATAATGAATTTATCTTGAATCAAGAATGGAAGTTATTGCATGAACAAATTTTTTCCAAGCGTGCTGAGGATTGACAAGAGTTCTATTGATTGATAATCACATGGAGGACCATTCCGAAGTGTCATTCCTACGTAGGCAGGAACCCAGTAACTAATTGATATTATTAGCACAATGGATTCCTGCCTTCGCAGGAATGACACTAATGTAACATTTACTTAAGATTTCATCAATACTACCTGAAATTTCACCCTTTCCTGCTTATATTTCAGTATGACATCAGCAATAAAAAGCAGGACAAACACAACGGAAAATTCCCCTCAAACGCCAGGGAGCGTGATCATTGGATTCGATCCCGGAATACAGGTTACCGGGTGGGGAGCGATCACTATTGGCAGAGAATCCCGATTCGTTGGAGGTGGGGTAATACGTACTCCGCAGAAAAAATCGATGGAATTGCGCCTTGATGTGATATTCACAAGCGCTATGAAATTGATAAGCGAGTTCAAACCTTCGGTCATAGCTGTAGAAGATCCGTTTGTCGGCAAGAGCGCAGCAAGCGCCTTAACTCTTGGTCAGGCAAGAGGAGTAATTCTATTGGCGGGCGCACAATCCGGGATTGAAGTTGCACATTATTCACCAAGGGAAATAAAATCATCAGTCGTGGGAAATGGATCAGCCTCAAAAGAACAAGTTCAATTTATGGTTCAACGATTACTAAGATTGAGTGAACCTCCGAAACCGCTTGATACCAGCGACGCCATCGCAGTAGCGTTATGCCACAATAACCGAATGCGACTTGAAGTATTAGGGAAAAATAATCTATCGGTCAAAAAAAACTCCCCGAAAACGAGGAGTTAAAATAATAGATGCCAATTAATATGCACGGCTTATTTAATCATAACCGCTTTTTTGACCGCAGTAAACTTATCAGACTCCAACCGGACTATGTACACCCCAGACGCTACAGGGATTCCGGCGCTGTTCTTGCCGTCCCATACTACTCGATGATAACCGGCTTGAATATTACGGTCTGCTAATTCCACAACCTCTCTGCCTAAAATGTCAAAAATAACCAGACGAAGTTTCGTGTTCTCCGGCAGGGCAAATGGAACTACTACCGAAGGATTGAAAGGATTCGGATATGGCGCTGACAGCTCATACTTTGTCGGTAATAACGCCAGGGCTTCATCCGTATGTGCCTGTTTGTCTAATATCGCAAGGATCTCACGTACCCGTTTTTCGTATGCGGCACGGCTGACAGGTTTCCAGTCCTGGCTGCCGGGAACTGTGGATGTTTTGCTCAACTGGTATTCAAGTGTTTCCCATTCTGTCGGATCGAATGATCTCTCAGGTTCGGCAAGGTCATCGGGTGCGGCTTTTCGCCTCCCTCCAGGTCTTTCGGGACGGTTCAACGCTCCAGCCCAATTGAGGTAGATTGCGCCGATGTGCATCTCAGCTAAAAGCGAATCGGTCATTTCACGGGCATTCACCATTCTCCCGGTATAAAATCTTATCGCATCACGCCAGCGCCGGGCTCCGACAAGACAGCGGGCTTTTGCATCACCGATAGGTTCAAACAGTTCGCTGTCCTCATCGAGATCGTCTTCTATTTCTTCAAGTGAACCGAGACGCGCCGCCCATCCCGCTGAGTCGGCATTATCGTCATGCAACCAGTGAAGTATCGCCGTACTGCGATTGAAATCTGAGGAATCGTTGACTGCAATCCAATAGAAAATACGGCTTGCATCAGACCATTCCCGCAGTGATTCATGCGCGAATGCCGCCGAAAGGGAATCGTCGTATGTAGATAATGTCCTTTTCTGCGCTGAACGTGAAAACTGTGATCCAGCAAATGGTATGTAAGCGTAAAGGATAGTATCTCCCGGATCATAACTGTAAAACAGTTTATATGGATCTATTGACGGTCCTCCCCAGTAATTATTGGTACAGAGGTAGTCAAAGTGCGGCTTTGAGGCGGCGGTATAGTTAAGGATACTATCGTTCCCGGCGCAGAAGATATTGTTCAAACCGTTATTAGTTACCGGGAAGTACTTGTAAGTAGTGGCGAACTGATAACCGGCGTTATCCTCAAGTGTGTTGCGCTGGTAAAGCGATGGCTGGGCGCTGCTGGTGCAGATTAAGCCATGAGTGCCGTTATCGCTGATGATACAGCTTGAGATGGTGGGAGATGAATTGTTGCATCTAACTCCCGATTTGAGGTTATCTGTGAAATCACTCCAATAAACCGTTCCGCCAGATTCATAGAAGTACAATCCGCTTTCATCGTTGTATGTAGATTCGGTGGAATCGATCGTGACATTGTTGGAGTACTTGATATAGATGCCATAGCTCCCGGCACTGTCAACCGTCACATTACTGATCAAAGAATTGTCACAGTCATCCAGGTAGATACCTTCATCAGTGGTATTCGAAATATCGCAGTCATAGATCCGGACGACTGAATTATCGCCGTGGATACCGATATCCACCTCGTCAAATGTGTTTCCATGGTATTCACTGACAGCAGCAGCGTCAATTACGTCATTGACATATATCCCCTTTACACCGCCTGTGAAGTCGCAGGAATCGACATCCAGCTCAGTACTGTCCTGGTAAATCCCCCAGTCGCAGTCTATAAAGGTAACATGTGATATCCTGTTATCGTCATTCAACGTATCAATTGCATGAATACCAACTTCAGCATTTTCAATCTGACTATAGTTTATTGTTATCTCGCCATACTTTCCCGCATCATACTTTTGTCTTATACCCTCCCAGGTATCGGTAGAATCCACACAGTAAAATACTACTTCATTACTAGCTGAGCCATTTACTAAAAGTTCTCCATAAACATCTATATAGACAGCAGTATCAATCATTACCATTGTATTACTTGAGATTGTTAATGTTACGCCTTCTTCAATATCAATCGAATTCATAATATAATAGTAATCTTCATTCCAGGTAGTATTTTCATCAATGTGATTATCCACAAATTGTGGATAATCACCAAAATAGACTGTTACACCTTCACTTTCTAATTCAGAGTAATCTTCGGCTAAAACTGTATATATTGCCCATGTACGAGTGAAATCCGGTGTTGGTGGATTCGTGGATAATATTGGAAAACTATCATCATCATATGCATTAGTTTCACCATTTACAGAATTACCTTGAGTATTAACTGTTCTCCTTCCATTTCTAAAATTCTGTGTATGAATATAATACCATTCCACATCAGGAGCTTCACTTAGAGTCCATAAAACCCTTGGATGGATATAGTCTCCTTCATCTTCAATTCCAATAACGCTGAGATTTGTTGCATCTTCAGGAGGAGCTACTGCGTAATATGCATTTATTCTTCCATAACCTACTTTAGGGTCCCAGGATCCATAATCTCCGGTAAAATCATATTCGTATAGTTCATCTGGATCGTCCCATCCTATCTCATATTCAGCAGCCCACTCATCTTCAACGTCTTCATCACCCTCTATTTTCTCACAGGAGCGAAGGAGTACTTCTTTTACAAAATCAACACCGGCAGAGTTAGCGGTAGCCTGATCAGGGAATCTGGAATAGATCAAGAGCGCAACTCCCGCAACCATTGGCGCTGATAAAGATGTACCTGTCCCAGCGCCATAAAGAGCATCAGCAGAATTCCACATACCCATATTGTCCCAATCATCATCTTCGGCATATTTTGTTCTTGCCACCCATGGATCCGCTGGTACCCATATATTAAATCCAGGTGCTACGCAAGATAATTTCTCGCCCCATGTTGAATTGAAATCTGTCTGGTTGTGAACTCGAATTTCTCCAAACGCAGACCTACCATCGTCTGCGATCGGATCACGATATTGACGTCTGCTCATCCCTGCCCATAGATAGTGATATGAATCATTTTCAGGAGGACCCCAATGGTCTCCACACCAGAACTGAGGACTTCCTCCTTGTCCATTACCAGCCCCAACAATGCACAACAACCCATTTGCATAGGCATAATCATGCATTGCTTGGGCATCTTGACCTACTCCGCCATGCCCTGCCGAGAAACTCATTACACTTGCACCAACAATGTCAACTGCTGTTTCAATTGCTTCTAAAACATCGTTTTGCCCACCTCGTTTGAAGAAGGCATAACTGCATCCTCCCGCATCATCAGTTCCTCCTGCGATTCCTGCCACACCTATATCATTCCATGTATTTGCAATGGCGACACCAGCGCAAGCAGTTCCATGGTCTTTTGTATCAACATCGGTCCACCAAATTCTTGTATCTCTATGGTCATTCCAGTCTAATAATTGATATGGTGGGCGTGAATTACGACGACCATAAAGTGAATCATAGTTTACCGCATAGACAAGCCTGTCCATATTAAAATCTTCATGACATGAATCGTCATTTGTTCCCTGCCACATAGCAAAACCATTATCTGCGATAGCATAGATAACATTGGGATCACCGTCTTCGTATGCTCTTGCTTCTAAAGCGTCAATATCATGGTCGCTTGGATTCGTATGGTGCCAGGGAGCTCCCTTGTTATCACCCCAGATATGTTCCCATTCTTCATTATATGTACGTGGATCTGCATCGATATACTGGTCGTTATTGCCGGGAGTATAATCATATCTTCCATTAGTTAGTGACCTTGAAAATCGACGCGCCTCAGTAATATCTTCTGTCCAAGAATAGTACTGATCCTGACTACATATTCCGGGATTGTAATCGGGTCTTGCGTATGCAACATCATCGTCTTCAAGTAGAGATTCAGCAGCGTCAATAGCATGATCTTCACCATCATAATCACAGAGATAAATAGGTTGGTTACTGCTGCTGAGAAGTACTTTGTACTCACTACAGTCGTTTTCACTAAGAAGACTCTGAATTATTGAAGAGGATGTTCCGGGATCGAACATTACACAAAGAGCATTGGGTATAGTTTCAAACCAGCCACCTTCGATCAAGTACCATATATCATCCTCAAGTTCGTAAGTTTCTCCATTTAGTTCCTTTTGAACGGCATACGCTTGTCCGAAGGTGCATAAAATTACAATAATAACGAGTAATGAAAGTAGATGTTTCATGATGTTCCCCTTTCTAAGGCAAGTTCAAAAATTTAATGTGTGGTCAGCCTCCATAGGCTTACAGAATCCTTCGTCTGAAGAATCTATATCAGTACAAACATATTACCTGTTAAGCGAGGACGCTCAATAATAAGAGCTTTTTCACTTAATAAATAATAATTTAGCGGTTTCACTTTTACTTGCAAATCGTATATTTACATAATACACACCGCTTGAAACCGGGCGTCCATGAGTATCCTTTCCATTCCAAATTGCCCGATGACGACCAGGGTGCAATGACGTATAGATCAGATTTCGAACCAGTCTGCTGTGCAGGTTATACACGTTCAGCTCAACGGTTCCTTGATGAAATAATGAAAAGTCTATCAAAGTGCTGTAATTAAAAGGATTTGGGTACACTGAATGAAGGATGAGTTCATCTGGTATTGTTATTTGAACATCTCCTTTTACATCACTGGGCTCAAACATATCAAATCCAGCCCAGATTCCGCTTCCTGAAGTATTCGTTCCTGTCCCGATATATATACCGGTTCCGTCTGACGTGAATTTAAAACTGCTTGATCCAACGCCGGGGCTGACTATCTGCTCCCAGTTTTCGCCGTAGTCTTCAGTATGAAAGATATTGCCGGAAGACCAGTCAAGGATAAAAAGATGTTCTGTCGTTCCGGGACGGATGGCAAGGTCACGAACGGGCATATCAGGCGTTGGAGTGGGGATCGGTTCAAAGCTCTCACCGCTATCGTCAGAATACTGTATCGTTGATCCTCTGCCTTGCGGATGGCGTTGATTTACAAACATACCGGAGGAACCCGGCTGCAGCAATATTTCATAAACAAAGATGTCATCATTGACTAATTCCCACGACAGACCGGTATCTTCGCTTATGTGCAGACCATATCGGCCCCCTGCATACACCCTGTCAGGGTATCGTTGCGTTACTGCAATATCCGAAACCAACAATAACGTATCAGTCCAGGTTTCGCCGCTATCTTCGCTTCGATAAAAATAAGAGTCTGTGCAATAAAGAATGGAAGGATCTGTTGGATGAATTACAAAATCAGTAAATGTCCCATGGGTTCCAATTAATTCATTAACTATTCTACCGTTATCAGAATCAATTTCTACTATTAGGCCAGGATTAATAACATAAAGATTGTAGGGTTGAACCGGAATTATTTCAATCTGATTTCCACCGAAAAAGTTTATTCTTTCCCAGCTATCTGCATCGGTCGTTCCACGCCAGAGCCCCGACCAATTAATTGCGAAATTTTCATCCTCATCGGCAGGATTCACGAGAATATCACGTACTGCAAGATACCTTCCGAATCCACGTCCGATTGTTGTTGCGTTTCTGCCGCCTTCATAAGATCTATATAGTCCTGCATAATCTGAAAGAAGAACAGTCTCCTCGTTAAGCGGATTGGATGCAACATGGAAATATCCTCCCCAAGAAGGCATTCCTTCAGTTGAAGGATTCAGTATAGTCCAGGTTTCACCACGATCAGTGCTCTTAAATACATCCCAAAGCCAAATATAGATATTCCAGGCTGCGTCAACATATAAAGGCTCAACCGGATCCCAACCCAAGCCTTCTATCATTTCCCAGTTTTCCCCACCATCTTCCGATGAGTAATATGTGTCATAGCTTGACATCAACATGTGCAAAGGATCTTCAGGATCGATCTCTAGTCCTGTAGCGCCCGTAAATATGTTATAAGTCGGACCAGGCATGTCGTCCCAAGTGTCTCCTCCATCGAAAGTCTCAAATATGTTGACTGTCCAGTTTATAGCCATAAAGAGATGATCTGAATCCGTTGGATCCTGACGAATCAGAACACCAAAGTAACCATCCCGAAAATCCTCAATATCTATTTGAATCCAGTTATCACCATTATCACTGCTTCTGAACAGATGAATATCTTCTACTTCTTCATTTAAAACTCCACCTGTTTGAGTGAACAGAGTACCCGGAGCATCAGGCAACGCATAAATCCAGCGCACCCATTCGTCTTCGAACCCATTATCAATTAGTCCCCAGTTTTCACCGGCGTCCGTGCTCCTATACAGAAGATTGGAAGATCCTACTGCCCATATTGTATCAGAGGAATTCGGATGAAATTCAACCTGGATCACACTTGCGCCAACATTTTCAGGAAAGTCGAGAATGTGATTATCCCAGTTATCCCCCCCGTCTTCACTGATCCAGTATCCACCATATAATGCAGTACTTCCAACCACCATGGTTGTATCATGAGGATTGTACTTCATCCATCCAAGCTCGCAACCCCATGGTCCAAACTGTATCCATTCCTGGGCATTTGAAATAGGATTCAGGAATGCAATAATTCCAGCAAAAAGAAGGATTTTTGTTGTTCTTGAAACAATCATCTATTTTCCACAATAATTTATTTGAGTTATCAAAAGTTATCTTATAATCATCTCTTTTGATCTAGAGAAAATGCGTGTAAAGTTAATAATGAAAGCACTTTTGGAGAATGAAGATGGTAAAATTAGTCCAGCAATCGACAGGGGTTCAGTTCGGGATTGTCCAAGGATTATGCCGATAAACAGCCGATAGCAATAAACAGGCAGACCGGATGGGAAAAAGTTTCCAATTCGTAAAATCTTGAAGCTGTTGAAAGAAAAACCTGACAGCATAAGCTTCTTATAAAATTGACTGATCAACTTAACCCCGCGTCAAAGGATTCAATCTTTAACAAAGCGAGCTTGTATTTTAGACTGGATTCCCGGATCAAGCCCGAGAATGACTCTCTCAGGCGACCTGTACATGCTCGCTACTAATTACATTGGGGATGCGGTTAGTTAACAAGAATAGTTGCTATATACTCTAAGCATTATATTATTACATGTCAAGACCTTTTGGCTAAAAAATAAAATAAACCAATATTATCCGTTCCTGACTCATTTGATTTGGGAAAATCGTAATTCTAACCACTTAATTTGATTAACTATTGGAATTTAATACCGTCTGTCCCTATTTTTCTCAGTTAACCAATTACTTTATCGTTAATCTATTTAATGAATATTATCTTCTTTGTATTGCTTTTTTCATGACTGATAATATTCAAATAATATATCCCACTTGAATATTTCAGATTGTTATTAAAAACATTAATAAAGATTCTATTGCTTCCAATTCTTAAATTGTCTAATCTTTTATTTGATACAATTCTACCTAATTGATCTGTAATGGACATTCGTAAAGGAATTTGTTCAAATAATCTAAAGTTAAGAATTAAATAGGAATTGAAAGGATTTGGGTAGATATTACACAATGTGTACTGGCTTGGTGCATTATCTTCCATAAATTTTTTATTAGCTACATCCATTTCATAGTTATAAGTCCATATACCTCGTCCAGATGTGCCGACATGTATCCTTTCGCCATCAGAAGTAAATGCTAAGCATTCTGTAAATTGGCTATACATTCCATTGATATAATTCCAACTCTCTCCACCATCTCCGGTTTTGAATATTCCAAAATAAGTCGAGATAAATAGTGAATCAGTATCCGGCTTTATTTCAGCCCAATGGATTCTATGGTTAATAGTATTCCTGTTGTATCTATCGAATGTCTCTCCACCATCATATGAAAATAAAATACTGTCTGAAGTCAACACGAATAGTCCTTGCCCTCCAGGCTTAAGGAAGACGGAGTCATGATCACCAAATTCTGTTATATAGGTCCAAGTAATACCTAAATTTTCAGATTTATATATTGTATTGTCAGTCAGTAAGCCTAAAAAATTATGATAGTCTGTTATATTAAAAACGTGAAGAATTCCATTATGATTTGGCAAATCAATTGGAATTTCACTCCAAGTATCCCCTCCATTAAAACTTTTATAGAAATTATGTGTAAAATTGCTATAATTGAATGATGTGCAGAAAATAGTGTCAGAATGTTCAGGTAAAATAGCTATGGAATAAATTACTCCTTGAATTTCTCCTCTTATATCATCCCAGGATTCGCCATCATTCGTACTCCGAAGAAGTCTTTCACCACCCCTAAATACCACACTGGAATTAGTAGGATTATATTGTAATTCTCTTATAGGTTCTATGCCTAAACTTACCCAATCATTTCCACCATTTTGACTCACCCAATGCTCAGTATCAGTGTAGCCATGAATAATTTCAGGATCATGTGGCGATACAACAAATTGGCTAATGCTGGAATTATCTATACCAGATCCAGAATTTATGAAGTTCTCACCACCATCCTGAGAATGCCAAAAACCAAATCGACTTCCCAACCATAATGATCGGGGATTCACTGGATTCGATTCAAAGAAACCAATCCAACCTATATAATCTTCATTAGTCCACTCCCAAGGAATAATCATTGGAAGATCTTCTCCTATTGTGGTCCATGTCTCGCCAAGGTTGTCTGATTTCTTAAGGGATCTTACCCATTGAGGATATCCAAATTTATAGATATATAAATTGCTTTCATGATCTATGTAAATTGATGTAAGATTATATTGTTGATCTTCGTCCCATGTATCACCTCCATTAAAAGAGAATATTAACTGTGAATGCATATCAATATTATAACCAATAGCCCACATATTTTGATTATTGGAAGGATCAATCACTACATTGTCATGAAACCAAAACTCTAATTCTTCATCTGCGAGATGAAAATCCCAATTCTCACCACCATCTGTGCTTTCAAATAATAAATTATCACCAATCATAAAAATATGTTCACTATTATCTGGATCTTGTGCTATACTAACAAATTCAGTGATTTCCCTATTATCAATATATATTTCAATTTGCTCCCAATTGTTGCCTAAATTGAAGCTTCTATAAAGTCCGCCATCAGGACCACTCAAAGCGGCATATACTAAACTTGTCGAATCTGGATCAGTAAGCATATCATTGACATTGAAATCAGACTCGAAGCCGGAATTTATTTCATCCCAACTCTCACCGCCATCAATGGTTCTAGCTATACCTATACCAGATTCTCCACATATTGCAAATATTGTATCTGAACTACCGTTATAATATTTGATTCTATTGACTTGATAATAATCTCCTAAAGTCTTTCGCAACGATGAATCAGGAAGTTCGAAATAGCCTTCTGTAGATTCTTCCCAGTTTTCGCCTCCATCTTCACTCTTCCAAATACCTCTTGCATATGTGCCAGCAAACATTAAAGACGTATCCGATGGACAAATAGCGATTGAATAGATTGCAGCACTATGAGGTCCATTATGAATCCATTCCTGGGCTATTGCATCAGGATGCAGGAACACAATTGTAACAGAAAGAAGGAATATTTTTACAATTTTTGAAGCAATCATCTGTTTTCCACAATAATTTATCTGAGTTATCTAAAGATATCTTATAATCAGCTCTATTGATCCAGAGAAAATACATGTAATGTTAATGGTAAAATCACTTTTGGGGATGAAGATGGTAAATTTAATCCAGTAATCGACAGGGGTTCAGTTCGGGGTTGTCCCTGAATTATGCTGTAAAACAGCCGATAGCAAAAAACAGGCAGACCGGATGGGAAAAAGTTTCCAATTCGTAAAATCTTGAAGCTGTCGAAAGAAAAACCTGACAGCATAAGCTTCTTATAAAATTGACTGAACAACTTAACCCCACTTCAAAGGACTCAATCTTTAACAAAGCGAGCTTCTGTATTTTAGACTGGATTCCCGGGTCAAGCCCGAGAATGACACTCTCGAGCGACCCGTTCATACTCGCCACTAATTACATTGGGGATGCGGTTAGTTAACAAGAATATTTGGTATATTTATACTAAGTATTAAATTTCACTATGTCAAGGCTTGTTAGCCTGAATTATTATAAAATAATCTCCAGGAAGTTTTCCGTATATTCCTTGAAAAGAAATTCTATGAATTCAATATACGAAACTATTGCAGGGCGCGATGTAGTCAAAATAACTACAAAGTACATTGATGTGAGGGAAGAGAATTGAAAACGAAATGGAAGATGACTATTAACCTAATAGAAATTCACAGGATACAAGGATATTTAGGATAAACAGGATATGTAAACCTTTCCGGGGAAGTCCCTCTATGAATATTCTGTTCTTCTATTCTTTTGAAATCAGACTCGAAGGGTCGGGCCACACGTCGAGGTACACTTCCTGCGCATCCTGAGAGCAACTCACAATAAGGCTTTCAAGCTTGCTTTTTCTTTCTGTTTTTGGGTTGATCAAATACCGTTGACAGTTGGATAACGTTGAGCTACTTTACAATGTTGAAATATTTTGTAAGTTATTTACATAATTTTCTTTTAAACATCAGCCTGTTCAAATCAGGCAGCAAAACTACAAGTAGGAGAGGGAATGGATTTCCTTAAAGAACTCGGCATTAAAGATGAAAATCCCGGCGCTTGCTGGGGGAGTAATGGCTGGATAACCAGTGATGAGCGAAACGAGCTGGTCTCAATCAATCCTACAACAGGACAACCGATAGCGAAAGTATTGCAGGCATCCGAAAAGGATTACGAAGAAGTCATGCGGGTTGCTGTTGAGGGTTTTAAGAAATGGAGAACAGTCCCGGCGCCAAAAAGAGGGCTTCTAGTGCGTGATATGGGAGAAGCATTACGAGCCAAGAAAGACGCACTTGGAAAGCTTGTCAGCCTTGAAATGGGAAAGATCGTCCAGGAAGGCTGGGGTGAAGTCCAGGAAATGGTTGATATTTGTGAATTCTGTCTTGGTTTGAGTCGTCAGCTCTACGGTCTAACTATTAAATCAGAACGTTTCGAACACCGGATGATGGAGCAATGGCATCCACTCGGAACGGTCGGGGTTATTTCATCATTTAATTTTCCTGTAGCAGTCTGGGCATGGAACGCTTCAATAGCCGCGACATGTGGAGATTCGACAATCTGGAAACCGTCCTCGGATGTTCCTCTTACTGCAATTGCAGTTCAAAATATCGTTAATGAGGTCATGGCAGCGCATGATATCGAAGGTATCTTTTCGCTGGTAATTGGTAAAGGCAGCGTGGTGGGCGAAAGATTGATAAATGATGAGAGGATTCCACTCGTATCTTTTACCGGATCGACGCCGATGGGCAAACGTGTGGGAGAAGTAGTAGGTAAACGTCTTGGGAATACGATTCTTGAATTAGGTGGCAATAATGCAGTTATAGTAACACCAACTGCCAATCTTGATATGGCGATGCGCTCAGTGCTTTTCGGAGCGGTAGGTACTGCTGGTCAAAGATGCACCTCTACCCGACGGGTTTTCCTGCATAAAGATATTGCCGGGAAATTTACAGATATGCTGTTGAAGGCTTACAACCAGGTCAGCATTGGCGATCCGCTTGATCAGGCAAACCTGATGGGACCATTAATAAATGAATCTGCGATAGATGATATGATGGCTACAGTGGATGAGTTGAAACGAAAAGGCGGAGAAATCATTACCGGCGGCAAGCGACTGGATAAACCCGGTTTCTTCGTGGAACCGACTATTGTAAAAGTACAGCATGACTGGGACATAGTTCACCAGGAAACCTTTGCGCCTGTCCTGCATCTGATCGAATATGATTCTTATGAAGAGGTCCTTGAATGGCATAACGAAGTGCCCCAGGGATTATCGTCATCGATATTCACCAGCAACGTGATTGAGGCTGAAACTTTTTACAGTCCAAGAGGCAGTGACTGCGGAATCGCCAACATAAACATTGGCACATCAGGCGCTGAAATCGGTGGAGCGTTTGGCGGCGAGAAAGAAACCGGGGGCGGAAGAGAATCGGGAAGCGACGCCTGGAAAGCATACATGCGCCGACAGACAAACACTATCAATTATTCACATGAATTGCCGCTTGCACAGGGCATAAAATTTGGAAATTGAAACTAAAAATTATAGATGAAC
>Ga0208648_1000438_pt1 | contig 43336 bp, 31 predicted proteins | sample AntAceMetag02UKL_FD_184772 | JGI IMG/M metagenome (GOLD analysis project Ga0208648, IMG submission 184772) | Saline lake microbial communities from Ace Lake, Antarctica - Antarctic Ace Lake Metagenome 02UKL (SPAdes) (version 2) | ecosystem: Environmental > Aquatic > Non-marine Saline and...
AGTTCATCATTTTATCAATCATTGCATAAGGTAATTTCTTTCCGTAAACCTGACGAAAGAATTTGATTTATTCTTTTTTGTGCGTCTGGTAAGGCGCAATTATTGATAAAACGCTATTCTATGTTACATTCAAAATCATGAGCAGTATGACGAATTTATTCATACCGGTCATTATTTGAACCGGGGTATGACCTGTAATACTTGCCACAATCCTCATAAACGTGTTATTTGGGACGGTGAAGGTATTATAAAGACCTGTGAATCTTGTCATTCTACACAGACTGTTGCCAGCTCGCATTCAAGTGTTGACTGTATTACCTGTCACATGCCGTATGCTGCTAAATCAGCACAGGAAACCGGCTATTTAAAAGGTGACGTGAGAAGTCATACTTTCGCTATTAATTCTGATGTGGATTATGCCATGATCGGTGAGCATCCAACTTTGGCTGGAACAACAATAATGAATGTTGATAACGACGGTAAAACCAACCTAGCATTGGAATATGTTTGCTATCAGTGTCATCAGACAGCTGAAGGTGACGGCGGAACAGGTACAGCAAAGACACTGTCTGAGCTATCAGACTATGCAAAAAACACCTTGCATCAGTAAGTTTTTAGGTTTGAAGACGCCTTATAAGTAAAGGTGAAAAATATTAAAGGTAAGGCAGGATACAAAATGCATCCTGCCTTACTGACCTGCTCCTCCAAAACATAGGCATTTACAAGCCAGTGTTTTTGTCGATACGAATATTTATTACAATTATTCGGCTCAACATAACTTCAGAGACTGTCGAAAAACCCCGGGGCATGAATGCGGCCATAAAAACGGCCTTTGAGGGTTCCACAGGATCGACGTTCTTAAATAGGGCTTTGAGATTTGATACCCTATATTTGTTTCTAGTATTATGAACTGGACTTTTTCGACAGTCTCTCAGGTATCCTTAACATTTCAGCATACCTCAAAAGTCCACATAAGCGATAAGACCTTGAATTATTACTGAACTGAAAAAATCATATAGTACTTTTAGTTATATGAAAAGGAGAAATTTGTGTTGCTTTGACTAGTGGATATTTTGAATAAAAGAATTTTGTCAGGTTAAGTGGTGCTCCCCGTCTACAGGGCGGGGCTTCTGCAAAACATTCCGGCCAAAACTTGATTCTGACTGTCGTAAGGCCATATTTTTATATTTTTTCTACTTGAATTCCCCCGGTTTCCCCCTTCTAAGGTCCATTTAGGATTACCTTTGAGATCCGAACATCATTTCCGGTAAGGCTTTTAAATGAGTGTACGGGCAGTAACTTAAATTCCGTATCCAGAGCGTTTATATCTATTGGTTTTTTTGTTTCCGGTGGAACAAACTGAAAGACAAAAATATTTTCGTAAACCTGGCCGGAAAGTTCCTTGAGTATTCTGTGCTTGTGTAAATTGGCGGTTTTGAAATCTATTGCGCTGAAATTAAAAGGGATAAATTGTGACGGGGTATCAGAAATAATAAGGGGTGATATTGCCCCCTGTTTTTTTAGAAAGGTATAAGATTCCCGGAGATGCTGAATTCCAAATTGAGAATCGAGTAAGCGGTTGTTAATTGCCACTGGAAAATAAAACGAAAAAGATAAAACTGAAAGGCAGCATATTATCAAGCCTTTGATTTTGCCGGGTTTTAGAAAATAATAGAAAGCCGGTATTAAAGAGAGAAGGATAACAGGAATAAGAAAAAAACGGATGGTTGCTGGATGGGCATAATTACCCATGTAATAAGGTAAAAAGATTGCAAAAATACCGGAGAGGCACAGCGCTGCTAAAAAAACAAAATGTTTTTGCCATTTTCTGATAGGGGTAAAATTTTTAGTGATAAACAGAATTAGTATTATAAAAAGCAGAAGAAAAGAGATAAGGTTTAAAACTGTTGCATAGGGAAGGATCCTGCTGAAATCAAACTGGCTTTTTATGAATATAGCGGTATTGGTCAAAAAATGATCAACAGAGAAAGAGGGTATGCCTTCAGGGTTTTCAACCAGTCCTTTTGTGCTTATCCATGTCTGCAGTATCCTGGGTAGAAATAAAAGCGGGCTGACTCCTAGTAAAAAAGAGTTTTTTATAAGGAATTCTTTTTTCAGGTATTTCAAAAATCCAAGAAAAACAATGATCAGTACCATGAAAAAGAAAGATTCATAACGTATATTTGCAAACATTAAAAGGTTGCACCATAAAAAAGAAAAAGAGCTAACATCTCTTTTTTGCATGAAAATATAAACGGAAAAAATGGAAAGCCAGAAAAACAGTGCGGAGAAAAGGTCAAAGCCGGCTGAGGTGGCATGAAGCGGTATCGCCGGCTGTGACATGATTAGAATTTGAGTTGAGATCGCAACAGGGATAGAGGTAAGCCGTTTAACCGCAATAAAGGTTAAAACGAGGATTGAAAAAAGTGAAAACAGATTTACTCTGAATGCGTTCTCAAAACTGTATCCGCAAACATTGTGAACAAGACTTACAACAAACGAAAAAAGAAGAGGACGTTTTGGAGTGGTATAGGTTATGGGATAGAGGTCTCCGTTAATTATTCTCCCCATTTTTGTGAGAAAAACTTTTTTCTGCAGAGCCATGCTTTGTGCAACTGAAAGGAGGTTGGTCTCATCGCTTAATAATCTGAACCATGAATCAATAAAGAAAAAACAGATAGCGGTTAAGATTATTGCGGAAACAATGCCTATCCAGTTTTCCTTAAAAAGCGCTAACGGTTTGATCTCTTTTAAAAAGAAAACAGTATAGACAGACCATAAACACAAAAGAATAAGAAAAATATAGTAGGATAAATTTATAAAAACAAAAAGAGCGTTGTTCTTTGACGGCAGGCAGATGCCAAGTGCAGTTATAAAAATGACCAGGGGTAAAATAAATAAAAACCATTTAAGCGCATTATTCCGCATATGTTTTATTGACTTGAAGGATTTAAGGTAACGTGTAATAAAAAAGTATATGGAAAAGCTGTTTGTGTGTCAACAGGATTGCTGAGACAGTTAGCCTTCCGGGTTTTGTCTTGACACGATTTTCCGCTTTTCTTATACTCGGAAACGCTGACGGTTTATATGAACGTAAGCTTTGTGCGAAAAGTTTTTTTTATCATTTATGCTGCAAATTAAAAAGGAGACGGCTTTGTTATGGAAGTTAATTTTATTCAGGAAAATCGAATAAACTCGGAAATGAAAGAAGAAACCAGAAAGTCTTACAATGGGCTTGCCGGTTTAAGGCCTTTTTTCAGAAACAGGAACAGCTTTTACCATAATGAGCTTATAAAATATTTCAGGTTTATTGTTCCCGAAGGCAAAAAAGTTCTTGAGGTCGGCTGCGGAGACGGTTTTGTGCTGTCTTCTCTGAAACCTTCTTTCGGACTGGGTATTGATTTTAGCCGTGAAATGATAAAAACGGCTGAAAAAAACACAAACAATACTTCCCTTAAATTTATTGAAGCAGATATAGAGTCTGTCACCTTTAATGAAACTTTCGATTTTATAATTCTTTCCGACCTTTTAAGCGACCTGATTGATATTCAGGGAGCCCTTGAAAATCTGCGTTCAGCCTGTGATGAACGTACCCGTATCATTATAAACTATCATAATATCCTGTGGGAACCCCTGCTGAAGATGTCTCAAAAATTCGGGCTTAAAATGCCCCAAAAAAACGCGAACTGGCTTTCTAAGACAGATATTGATAACTTTTTAAAACTCAGCGGTTTTGAAGGTGTGCGGTTTGAAAGAAGGATGCTGCTTCCTAAATATATCCCCGTTGTTTCGGGACTGTTAAACAAACATCTTTCTTCACTGCCGTTTATCCGTAGTCTGTGTTTTTTAAATTTTCTGGTGATACGAAAAATACCCCGGAAAGCTAAAGAGGATTATTCGGTCTCGGTTATTATCCCCTGCAGAAATGAGAAGGGTAATGTCAGGGATGCTATTGAACGGCTGCCTGATTTCGGGACAAAACAGGAGATTGTTTTTGTAGAGGGACATTCAGATGATGGAACAGCTGACGAGATAAAACAGGCAATCAAAGCATATCCGGATAAGGATATACGGTTTTTTGTTCAGCCGGGTAAGGGAAAGGGAGATGCCGTGCGTCTTGGTTTTTCTGAGGCAAAAAATGAGATCCTTATGATTCTGGATGCCGACCTGACCATGCCGCCGGAAGACCTCACTAAATTTTATCATGCAATCGCTTCCGGTGCCGGAGAATTTATTAATGGATGCAGGCTGGTATATCCCATGGAAAAAGAAGCCATGCGGTTTTTAAATACACTGGGCAATAAATTTTTTGCCAGGGCTTTTTCATGGCTTTTAAATCAGAGTATAAAAGATACCTTGTGCGGTACAAAGGTTCTTTTTAAAAAAGATTATGAAAAGATCCATGATAACAGGGATTATTTTGGTGACTTTGATCCGTTTGGTGATTTTGACCTTATTTTCGGGGCTGCCAAACAAAATCTTAAAATCATGGAAGTGCCGGTTATGTACCGCGCAAGGGGATATGGCGAAACGAATATCAGCAGGTTTCGCCATGGCTGGATGCTTTTACGAATGACCCTTTTTGCCTACAGAAAGCTAAAAAGTATCTAACACAAACGGACTTTACCGGATTTAAAACGAGATGAATGAACTTACTGAGAAGACTGCTTTTTTGTCTGCGCGTTTTAATTTTCTTGTCTGTTTCGTCCTGGCCGCTTTAATATTTTCAGTATATTTTCAGGTGAAAGACCATGACTTTGTCAGCTTCGATGATAACTGGTATGTGGCTGAGAACTTTCATGTCCGTTCCGGCCTTAGCCTTGAAAACATAAAATGGTCTTTTAAACTGCAAAAAACAAAAGCTTCACACTGGCATCCCGTAACATGGATGTCTCACATGCTGGATTGTCAGCTTTTTGGGCTGGATCCGGGCATGCATCATCTGTCCAGCCTTTTTATCCATGGGCTAACCACAATATTGATTTTTCTTCTGTTAAACAAAATGACAGGAGCTGTTTTTCGAAGTGTCCTGGTTGCGGCTCTTTTTGCTTTGCATCCCTTAAGTGTAAATTCTGTTGCGTGGATTGCGGAGCGAAAAAATGTTTTAAGCGCTTTTTTCTGGGCAGCAACAATTCTGACATACATCTATTATGTAAAGAAGCCTTCTTTGTTCAAATATCTGAGCGCTGTTTTTCTTTTCGTTTTAGGTCTCATGTCCAAACCAATGATCATTACCTTGCCATTTACTCTTTTGCTTCTGGACTTCTGGCCGCTTGACAGGTTTAAGCTTAAAGGTAAGAAGTTGTTTTCAAGACTGGTTCTGGAAAAAGTCCCGTTCTTTTTACTTCTTATTGTCTTCTTCCTTATTTATAATTCCGCATTTTCAGGAGATAATTTTGTCAGCATGGATATGGTGTCAATGAAGCTGAGGGCTGAAAATGCGCTTGTTTCATATGTCAGGTATATTGAACTGATTATATGGCCACATGACCTAGCTGTGTTTTATCCTTATCCTTCGGAAATTCCGTTATGGAAGGTCTTGTCCTCGGGACTTTTTATTGTTCTGGTATCTCTTATTGCTTTTCTAAAATTAAAAAAATATCCTTATTTGTTTACCGGCTGGTTTTGGTATCTGGGGACACTTGTTCCTGCTTTGGGCCTTAAACAGGTTGGCTTGTGGCCGGCTATGGCTGACCGTTTTGTGTATATACCTATGGTGGGTATTTTTATAATTGCTGTTTGGGGGTTTAATGACCTGGTTTCGGGTCTGCGCTTCAGGAATGTTGTGACAGGTACGGCGGTGGTGATTGTCTTTGCTTTTTTTATACCCCAGACGTGCACACATCTTAAAACATGGAAAAACAGTATATCTCTTTTTGAAAATGATTTAAAAGTCACCCGTAAAAACTATATTATGCACAATAACTTTGGCCTGGCTCTGGAAAAAGAGAACAGAACAGATGAGGCTTTTGTTCAATTTGAAAAGTCATTACAGATAAATCCTTACTATGTGAAAGCACATAATAATCTGGGAAAATTATTCTTAGAACAGGGCAGGGCTGATGAAGCGATTAAGCATTTTACCTTTGTTTTAGAGCGGGAACCCGGTAATGTAAAAGCACATAACAACCTGGGAACTGTTCTGGCGAAAACAGGTCAAAAAGATGAAGCGATCAGGCATTTTTTAGCTGCGGTAGAGCAGGACCCGGGTTTCAGTCATGCATTTATAAATCTGTGCGGAGCATATATTGAAACCGGTGACCTTGACCGGGCTGTTATGTATTGTAAAAAGGCTATTGATATTGAACCGGATATTGCCAAAGGATACTATACTCTGGGACTTGCTTTTGAGAGGAAAGGCTTGATAGAGAAGGCAATAGAATATTATTCCAGGGCGATTGATCTGGCACCGGATATGGCAGATGCCCATACAAATCTTGCTATCTCTTATTCTAAAGAAAACAGGCTTGATCAGGCAATTGATCATTTTAAGATCGTTGTCAATCTTAATCCCGGCGCTGCTAATGCTTATAACAATCTTGGATTTGCATATTTTTTGGCGGGCAGGTTTGATGAAGCAGAGAGTTGTTTTGGTCAGGTGCTGCAGATAGAGCCTGATAATAAAGTGGCCAAACAAAATATTCAGAAGGTGTTAGCGGCAAAAGGTCTTGTGGCGCAGTAAGCTGCCGGGTGCCGCCGCAGGACTTTAGATCAGGTCCATGAGAAAACAGCTGTTCCGATGATCAGCATAATAATTCCAACAAATCTGTAGGTCTGCTCCGTTGCCGTATAGATATACCAGTCGCGGGTTTTTTCAAACAGGCTGCCGGGATTTATAAAAAATAAAACACCTTTGCATATTGCCAGGATACCGAAGGTAACGATGATCCAGGTGTTGCGGCTGTAGGATGAAGCCATGATAAAAAAGATACCAAAAGCGATTATCATAATAATCAGCACTTCTTTGGGAAGATTAAAGTATAGCTTTTTAAGCATTTTCCGGCTTTGATCGGTATAGAGAACAAAACAGGATCCTATTGTGATCCAGGAAAAGCTTATAAAATAAAGAAACCATTTCATCGTATTTCTCCTTTGGAAAATTTAATAGTTAAACGCCTGGTTCTGAAGAAACTGGCGGTCCAGGCTCCGGTACTGGATTGCTTCAGATATATGCTCTGACAATATCTGTTCTGATCCTTCCAGATCGGCGATTGTCCGTGAAACCTTAAGGATGCGGGTATAAGCCCTGGCGGATAGCCCAAGCTTGTCTATGGCCTGTTCAAGCAGTCTGTGTGAGGCCTCATCTATTTTACAGTGTGTACGTATCTGCCGGGTGCTCATCTGAGCGTTGCAGTGAATTTTTGAACGGGCGTAGCGTTTTTGCTGGACAGTCCTGGCAGGGTCAACACGTTTTTGAATGGAAACGGAAGATTCCGGGGTCATCTCCTGTGATAGTTCTTTATAGTTTAAGGGAGGGATTTCAATATGAATATCGATGCGGTCCAGAAGCGGCCCTGATATTTTGGACATGTACCTCTGGATCTGAAGCGGTGAACAGGTGCACTCATGTTTTGGATCTGAAAAATATCCGCAGGGGCATGGGTTCATTGCCGCTACCAGCATAAATATCGAAGGATATGTCAAAGACATGGCAACTCTTGAAATGGTTACGTTGCCGTCTTCAAGGGGCTGGCGCATGACCTCCAGCGCGTTTTTCTTAAACTCGGGGAGTTCATCAAGGAAAAGAACACCGTTATGGGCAAGGCTGACCTCTCCTGGTTTTGGAATAGTCCCGCCTCCAATTAAACCGGCATCCGAAATGGTATGATGGGGTGCGCGAAAGGGTCTGGCGGCAACAAGGGCCTGCCCGTGTCCAAGGTTTCCCGCCACACTGTGAATCTTTGTTGTTTCGATGGCTTCTTCAAAAGAGAGGTTTGGTAGTATGGTAGGAATTCTCTTGGCCAGCATTGTCTTACCCGCGCCCGGAGGTCCTACCATAAGGATATTATGTCCGCCAGCTGCTGCGATCTCAATGGCTCTTTTTGCATGTTCCTGGCCCTTTACATCTGAAAAGTCTATTGAGAACGCAAGAGAGTCTTTAAATATTTTGTTTAGGTCTGTTATGGCAGGAGGTATTTTCCTGCTTCCGTTTAAAAATTCAACAACTTCAGCCAGGGTCTCAACCGGGATAATGTCAATATTGTTTACAATGGCTGCTTCCGGGGCATTTTCTTTAGGCAGGATTATTCCGGCCATTTTATTTTCTTTGCCAGCCACAGCAATGGGCAGAGCGCCTCTTACCGGTTTAATCCTTCCGTCAAGGGAAAGCTCACCGAGAAAAATATATTCCTGCATCAGGGCCGTGTTATTGATTTGTCCGTTTGCTGCTAATATCCCGATGGCAATAGGCAGGTCGAGGGCGGAGCCCTCTTTTTTTATATCTGCCGGCGCAAGGTTAACTGTTATACGTGTCGCGGGGAATTTATAGCCCATATTCTTTATGGCGGACTTAACTCTGTCTTTACTTTCCTTGACTGCCGCGTCAGGGAGTCCAACGGTTGCAAAATAGGGCAGCCCTTTGGAGATGTCCACTTCAACTTCGATCAGATACGCATCAATACCAAGGACTGCACTGCTGAATGTTTTAGAAAGCATTGTTTTTTACTAAAAAATATAAAAAATTAATTATAAATAAGACGGTTTTTATTTCATAACAAAAAAAACCTAAAAATACAAATAAAATACTTAAATAATTAAAAAAGTATTTCCAGTGAATTGTTTTTACTGATTATTAGATTTTTCAAGTGCTTTTTTTAGGTTATTTTTTGCTGCGTCGTGATGCGGATATTTTTTTAGAAGGGTCTGAAAAAGACTGATGGCTTTCTGGTATTCTCCCTGAAGGAAAAACGTAAAGCCCAGATTGTTTTGTGCATCAATGAATTTTGGGTCAAGACGAATTGCTTCTTTGAAATGGAGTATGGCGCTTTCCAGTTTGTTTTTTTTTGCCAGCTCTATGGCCAGGGCATTGTGTGTTTTTGTTTCTTCAGGGCGTACTTTAAGGGACAGTTTGAAATGTTTTATGGCGGCATCCGGCTGGTTTTCCCTGACCAGTACCAGACCGAGGTTATAATGGACTTTCGCATAGTTTGGTTTTATTTTAAGCGCTTCAACATACTGCTTTATGGCTAATGCATTTATGCCTCTGTCAAAAAAAGCATTCGCAAGGCAGGCGTGCGCTGTGTAATTGTTTCTTGTAAGCTCAATTGTGTGTTTGAAAAGAAAAATGCTGTTTTTCCAGTAACCGGCCTGTATCCATGTGGCTGTGCCAAAGGTGAAAAGACTTAAAAAAGCGGCTGTGCCGAGTACTGCTTTTTTGTTTTTAAAACCTTTAACAGCTTCAGTGATCCCCCAGGTTATAATTATAATAAGCCCTATTGATGGTATGTAGATGAACCGGTCTGCCATGGCTTGGAGCCCCGACTGGCTGATTCCGATTACCGGGAAAAGGATACCGACAAACCAGAGCCATCCCACCAGAAAGAATGGGTGTTTTTCTGATAAACGGACAGCGAAAAAGCTAATGATAACAAGCAGGACAGCTGATAATATGATTTGCCAGAATGGGATCGTGTTTAAGGGGTGAGGGTAAAAAACAGCGAGGTCATTCGGGATAAAGAATTTTTTCAGGTACAGTATGAAAGGATCGCATTATTAATTCTAACGATTATTGAATAATCTTCAAGTCCTATAACCGCGTCACTTCTCTTTTGAGTCGTAAAGGTCAGGATACTGAAAGATATTGAAAGGATGAACAGGGGTATTTTTTCTGTTACGAGAGGGCTTAAGGTCTGTACAAAGTTTTCTTTGTGGATACATAAACGGCTCAGGGGCCAAAAGTCCAGAAGCAGCAGCACAAAGGGCAGGGTAACCAGCATGGGCTTTGCCATCAGTCCCAGGAAGAAAAACAAAAATACATAAATATATCTGGTTATAGTTTTCTGGCGAAGATAGCGGCTATAAAAAAGGATAGTCAAAAGAAAGAAGAACATGCTTAGAACGTCTTTGCGTTCCGAAATCCAGATTACAGATTCTACAAACATGGGATGAACCGCAAAAAAAGAGGCTGCAAACCCGCTGCGAAAAAAAGAGCCGGTTAAAGCTTTGAGCACAAAGAATAAAAGAATTGAGTTTAATAGATGGAAAAATATATTGGTCAGGTGATATCCGCCGGCATTCATGCCGTACAGCTCATAATCTGCCATCAGGGAAAGGACGGTGATGGGAATCCAGAAATCACCGGTTGTGCTTGTAAAGGCATCTGAAATGCTTTTTTTTGTAAGGCCCTGCTGTACATAGTGATTTTCAGTTACATAAAGGGGGTCGTCAAGATTTATAAATTCAAAGTCTTTTGCCTGGATATAGACTGAAAGTATTATAGCTGTGAGAAAAAGGCAGACGATGATGTTTCGTATATGAGGGGTTCCACCTTTTTTCTCGGAAAGCATATAGGGTATTTTTTGATTAAAGGACATAAGCCTGAAAAATAAAATTTGCTTCGTCAATAAAATTTGTGGATAATTTTTTAGTATTAATATAAAACCGCTGACTTTTATTAGCGTTAATCTTTATTGAAGAAACTTATTTAAAAGATGAATGTCCTGAGCCTGGTCGAAGGGTTCGATGTTCATTTGTGCCTTAAAAAAGATCAGAGGCAAAAATTGTTTTTTTGCCCACAGCTTCTGTTGAAGAGTCATCTATTTAAGATCTTCCAGGTGACTCTTCTTCGTTTAACTGCCTGTTTGAGTTTTTCAAGATCAATTGAGGCTTTTTTATTGTTTTTCCAGTAGGTATTAAGGAACAGCTCCTGGTCTTTTTCTGTTACAGGTATTTCCTGCTGTTTGAGTTTTGCCATTGACCTGCAAAACCGGATAATGTTTGTACTTCTTTCTGATTCAGTTAAATCTCTTTTCAAGACTGATTTATCCCAGTCAATGATATAAATGTTTTCAGGACTTAAGGTATTAACAAGTATATTTTTCATGTTAAGGTCAGCGTGCAAGAATCCTTTATCATGCATTGTCTTAACTGTTTCAGCTGTTTTTATTAAAACCCGCTCTTTTTTTTCTGAAAAAAAAGAGCCCGAACTTTTTGAAAGTCCTTTCAGGTATTGCGGCAGATCAACGCAGGCGGTCAGCTCTTTTGTGATCAGGTAGGCTTTATAGAAAGGCCCGACAGTATTTATGCTTACAGCCGCAAGTGTTTCAGCTGTGGGGATTCCTCTCAGGCAGGCTTCTGCACCGATATGAAGTTCGTTGAAAGGCCGCTGCTTTCCAAGGAAGAGATCATTGTTGATAAAGCGGATAAGTCCTCCTCTTAAGTATCTGCGCAGCATGATACGACAGTCAGGTATTTTCTTGACGGGGATTGACGGAACAAGGCCTCTGCCCTTTGAGCGACTGTCAGCTGAATAATGTTTTTTTAAAAGAAGTTCCGGCCTGGCAATGCCCAGCTTTAAGAGTGCTTCTTCATATTCTTTTTTTATCACTATTGTTGCGGGGCCATCCTTAATAAGGATATATCCCTGCGGAACGGTTAACATTTTTCACGGGTCCTGTTTGATTTATGTAATTCGTTAATAAAATCCGCGGGTAGCTGCATAGCGCCTGGCGCAAAGAGCCTAGCCAAATAATCTCAGCTGTACGTAAACTTTCAATTCCGGATTAAAATACTTCAAGTACTTTAGACATTTTAGGTATTTTAAGTACTTTTACAATATGTTGAAGACTCTTTCAGGTATCAACTATCATGTCTCCAACAAGTCCGGCAATGCTGAGGCATGAGGTCAGGCCTGGAGATTCGATACCGATAAGGTTAATGGCCTTTTCAAGGCCTCTTTCTTTTTCATGACAGATAATGAAGTCTCGAATGGATTCACCTGCTTTCTGCAATTTGGGTCTTATCCCGGCCATGTCAGGTTGAAGGTCTGACAGTTCAAGGAAAGGCAGGTAATCTTTAATGCTGTTAAAAAAATCCATCGCATGATCCGGGTTCACGCTATAATCTTCTTTATCAACATAAAAAGCATTGGGTCCGAGTTTCACGCTTTGATCAGGAAAACGGGTCAGATGGATGCCCAGTCCTCGCAGGTTTTTGAAAGGCGGCGGATAGATCAGGTGTGAAACGCGTTTTGCTTTTGAGGGGGGTATGCTGAAATATTCTCCTTTACAGGGATACATTCTGTATCCTGCTTTGTCAATGTCAATACCCATGAAAGATGCTATTTTATCAGATGACAGTCCCGCGCTGTTTATCAGCCAGATGGTCTCGATTGATTGTTGTGAGCCGTCAGGGAGGTTGTAAGAAACCCGATATTTTTTATGTTTATGTTCTATACTAAAGACTTCATGGCTGTACGCAATAATAGTTCCCCTGTCCAAAGCCAGTTGTTCCAGGTGCTTCATCAGTCTGTGGGAATCAACCGTTCCTGTTGAGGAAGAAAGAACGGCTGCTTTGGCGCGGATCTCAGACTCTAATTCTGCTACTTCAGAGTTGCCAAGAAGGGTTAAATGCTTTACTCCGTTTTTTTCTCCCTGAATTAGAATTGATTCAAGGGTTGATACTTCTTCATTTGTGTTTGCAACTATAAGTTTGCCGGTCTGTTCATGGGGGATCTGCCATTTTCTGCAGAAGTCATACATCTGGCGATTACCCGTAACGCAGAGTTTTGCCTTGAGGCTGTTTTCCGGATAATACATGCCCGCGTGAATGACTTCACTGTTTCTGGAAGATGTCTCCTGTCCGAATTTTGGATGTTTTTCAAGGAGAATGACAGACTTTTCCGGAAATCTTTTGGAAATTTCAGCTGCAATCGCCAGCCCGACAACGCCGGCACCTATGATGAGGAAGTCTGTTTGATCCATGATGTTTTTATTCAGATGGCTTGGTAATAAATACAATCTCCGCTTTTGCGGGGACCTGTGGTACGGTGCTGGTTCTTAAGGGTTCAAGGTTATGGCATAGAGCCAGGAGCATAGAATAAAGCATTTTCGTTTTAAGTGTTAAACTCTATGCGCTTTTTGCCATGCGCATTACACTACGGTCAAAGACAGCCCCTAATTCTAAGGGAAGCTTTTAAAAGCATCATTTCGCCATTATTTTGTGGCCATTATGTGACCTTTATCCTTCAAGTTTAAGATACAAAACTTTTAACAACAGATTCGATTTCATTTTTAATTTCATCAAGCCGTTCTCTGGTGTCGGCTTCGAACCGGAGCACCAGTACCGGCTGGGTATTTGATGCTCTGACCAGACCCCATCCGTTTTCCATCAAAATACGCACGCCGTCAATATCTATTGTTTCGTAGAGATTCTTAAAATGATCTTTTACTTTTTCCGGAACCTCGAATTTTTTGCTGTCCGGGCAGTCTACTCTAATCTCAGGTGTGGTGAATGTTTTTGGCAGGTCGGCAAGCAGACTGCTTAAAGGCGCATTGGTTTTTGACAGTATCTCAAGGAGCCTGCAGGTTGCATAGACGGCATCATCAAAGCCGAAATATCTGTGGGCAAAAAACATATGGCCGCTCATCTCTCCTGCCAGAAGCGCGTTTTCCTCCTTCATCTTTGCTTTTATAAGGGAGTGCCCTGTTTTCCACATCACCGCCTTGCCGCCCTTTTGGTTTATATCATTATAAAAATTTCGGGATGCTTTTACCTCAGAGATGAACGTGGCTCCCGGTGCTTCCTTTAATATCTCTCTTGCAAAGATGATCAGCAGCTGATCGCCCCAGATGATGTTTCCTTTTTCGTCAACTGCGCCGATTCGGTCGGCATCTCCGTCATATCCTATGCCTAAATCCGCTTTTTCTCTTTTTACGGTTTCTATTAAATCTTTTAAATATGCCGGGACGGTGGGATCCGGATGATGATTGGGAAAGTTTCCGTCCATATCACAATACAGCTCTTTAACACTGCAGCCCAAGCGCTTCAAAAGAGGTACTGCAGCCCAGCCTCCGGTACCGTTTCCGGCATCAATGACGACCTTTATCTCTTTTGATAACTTTATGTCTTCGGCAATTGTATCCCAGTATGCCGAAAGTATATCTGTTTCTGAATGTTTTCCTTTGCCGGTGCGAAAGGTGTTTTTATTCATTATTTCCTTTAGTTTTTGAATTTCCGGGCCATGAATCGTTGTTTTACCCAGACAAATCTTAAAACCATTAAATTCGGGCGGGTTGTGACTCCCCGTTATCATTACCCCGCCGTTTTTATCTAGGTGAAACAGGGAAAAATATAATAGCGGTGAATGACAGATGCCGATATCAATAACATCTATTCCGGTTGACAGAAGACCCTTTGTCAGGGAGTCTCTCAGGCTGTCAGAAGATAAACGGCAGTCTCTGCCCACAACCATTTCTTTCACATCATGATCAAGCAGGTAGGTTCCGATTGCTTTGCCGAGCCTTAAAATGGTTTCCTCAGTCAGGTCCGTTTTTACAAGTCCCCGAATGTCATATTCCCTGAAGATATGGTCTGTCATTTAATTTCCTTTCCTGATGAGCTGTTGTCCTTCTGTTCTTTCCATTTTTTGTCAGTCGGCCAGTTGGATCTCATGGTTTTCTCGCTTTAGGGCAGTTTCTGTTTTACTATTGCCTCGGGACAGCTGGGCTGCCGTTTGAACGGTTTTAACGGATAAACATGAACTTTGGCTTTTGACATTAGATTGAACTTGACCAGCCGTCACTTAAACCCTATGGCACACGTTATGAAAATGCTCTAGAGATCCTTTTTTCTGCTAAACAGTAATGATTGCTTTTACTCTCTGATCGATTTCCTCAAGGTCCTGTTTATTCGGGCGTCCGGTGATGTCTCCAAATCTGCCGCCGACATTAAGTCTTTTCATGCTTTCATCTTTAAAGTCACCGATAAAATACCATTCGTCAAGAATCGTAAATCCAAGGTGGTCAAAGAGCTGTCCGCAGAATTTAACCGCAGGAATGGCTTCATTGATCCCGGTGTGTACACCTGCATACGTGCAGTAGATGACAGCTTTTTTACTGCTGATCTTAGGTGAGCACGGGGTAATATTTCCTGCCTCAGCGTTTTCTTTGCGTTTGTTCCGGAGAAAATCAAGCATGGGTTTCCCGGGCAGCCACTGATATACCCCTGAACCGGCAAAAATGAAGTCATAACTGAGAAGGTCGACTTCCAGGTTTTTCGCTGCTTCCAGCAGGGTGATCTTATGGCCACTGTTTTCAAGTGCCGATGAGATCTTCCGGGCTATTTTTAAGGTATTTCCTGTCTGACTGTAGTAGAGATTTAAAATTTTCATGGCAAGGCTAATGTTAAAAGGTTTTTAAGTTAATTAAAGATAAAATGCATATTTTTTACTTTTCTACTTTATGATATAAGCTTTGTAAAATCAAGAGTTTAGTTTTAGCTTGACCTTTAATGGTCGGGTGTGGTACTAAATATCAAATTTGGAAATAAATAAAGTGGCGTAGCTTAGTTATGTGCTTTTATATGATGATAAAAATGTTTTATTAAAGAGCCTTCTCCTTAACGGGGAAGGTTTTTTTTAGGGGTTTTTATGGAAAATTTCGGATCAAACATAATAATGGATAAAAATGATGTGGACAGAACGCTGACCCGTATTGCCCATGAGATATGGGAAAGGAACAGGGGGTCGGAAAACATTGCTTTTATCGGCATACGCAAAAGAGGGGTGACCATTGCCGAAAGGATTTCCGGAAAGCTTAAGAAGCTTGAGGGCGCAGAGATCCCTGTGGGCGCTCTTGACATAAATCTTTACAGGGATGATCTTTCAGAGATCGCTTCCCAGCCCATTTTGAAACAGACGGAGATCCCGTTTTCTATAAAGGGTCAGAAGATTATTCTGTGTGATGATGTGCTTTATACCGGCAGGACAGTGCGTGCGGCTCTTGATGCGCTGATCGACCTGGGACGGCCAAAGGCCATAAGGCTTGCCGTGCTTATTGACAGAGGGTTTAGACAGCTTCCCATACAGCCAAACTATGTGGGCAAAAATGTTACGGCCGAGAAGGGGGAGTTGTTTGAGGTATTTCTTGAAGAAGATGACGGCAGAGACGAAGTTATTATTACAAAGGGCGATTTGAATGGAACTGAAAAATAAAGACCTGATTTCTATCAGTGATGTTTCCCCGGAGGAAATAAATCTGATTTTGGATACTGCGGTGTCCATGAAGGAAATATCTTCAAGGGAGATTAAAAAAGTACCGACCCTTCGCGGGAAGACAATCATCAATCTTTTCTTTGAAGCCAGTACACGGACCCGGACATCTTTTGAGATCGCGGGTAAGAGACTGAGTGCTGATGTGGTTAATATCTCTGCCAGCAGCAGCAGTGTGGTAAAGGGAGAGACCCTTGAGGATACAGGCAGAAACCTGCAGGCCATGAATCCGGATCAGATCATTGTCCGGCATCCGTGTCCGGGTGCGCCTAAAATTCTGGCTGAGCTGCTTCCGGCATCAATTGTCAACGCAGGTGACGGTGCTCATGAGCATCCGACCCAGGCGCTTCTCGATGCCTTTACCATAAGAGAGAAGAAAGGCACACTTAGCGGTTTGAAGGTGCTTATCGTGGGGGATATTACCCACAGCAGGGTTGCGCGTTCAAATATATTTCTGCTTTTAAAGATGGGGGCGGAAGTGATCGTTTCCGGACCCCGGACAATGGTGCCGCTCTTTATCGAAGCCTTGGGGGTAGCGTATATCCCCGATATAAATGCTGCGGTAAAAGATGCTGATGTCATTATGATGCTTCGTATCCAGCTTGAGAGACAGGGTAAAACTCTTTTTCCGACCCTTCGCGAATATTCCAGGTTTTTCGGTTTAAGCAGAGCAGTCCTGGAAAATGCAAGAGAGGGTGTTCTGGTGATGCATCCCGGACCGGTTAACCGCGGCGTTGAAATTTCACCGGATGTCCTCTCCGGGTCCTATACTGTTATTTTAGATCAGGTGGAAAACGGCGTGGCGGTCAGAATGGCTTTGATGTATCTTTTGGCCGGGAAATGATCAGGGGTTTGATTTTTTAATCATATTAACACTAATTTGAAATTATATTATGGCGCTTCTTATAAAAAACGGCAGGGTTATTGATCCTTCTTCCGGAACAGATGATACTCTTGATGTCCTGGTTGAAAAAGGAAAAATAAAAGATATCGGAAAAGATTTAAGTGATGATGATATCACTGAGGAGATCGATGCAAAAGGTCTTATTGTTGTTCCCGGCCTGATTGATATGCATACGCATCTTCGTGAGCCGGGTTATGAATATAAGGAAACCATAAAGACAGGGTCAGAGGCGGCAGCCGCCGGCGGTTTTACCACAATTGTCTGTATGGCTAATACAAAGCCGGTAAATGATAATGCCTCAGTAACAAGATATATTATTAATAAGGCACAAAATGAGGCCTGTGTGAATGTGCTTCCGGTGGGTGCGATCACAAAAGGTCTTAAGGGAGAAACGCTGGCCGAGATCGGAGAGCTTAAAGAAGCGGGTGCGGTCGCCATATCTGATGACGGGATGACGGTTAGGAACAGTGAGGTGATGCGGCGGGGACTTGAATATGCAAAAAGTTTTTCTATGCCTGTTATCTGCCACAGTGAGGATACCTATCTTTCAGGAGAAGGTGTAATGAATGAGGGGGTGGTATCGACCCGGCTGGGCTTAAAAGAGATTCCTCCGATTGCTGAAGATGTTATGGTGTCAAGGGATGTTCTTCTTTCAGAGTGGACCGGTCATCCGGTTCATATTGCCCATGTCAGTACGGTCGGTTCGGTAAGAATAATCAGGGAGGCTAAGGCCCGGGGTGTTAAAGTTACGGCGGAAACAGCCCCCCACTTTTTTTCTTTAACTGAAAAAGCTGTTGAAAGCTTTGATACTTCTTTAAAGGTGAATCCGCCGCTGGGCTCAGATGACGATGTGAAGGCGGTCAAAGAAGGTTTAAAGGATGGAACGATAGATGTGATAGCAAGTGATCATGCGCCTCATTCCACGGTTGAAAAGGATGTTGAGTTTGATAATGCGGCCTTTGGTATGGTGGGACTGGAGACTTCACTTTCTCTGTCACTTGTTCTGGTGAAGGAGAACATCCTTACGTTTCCCCAACTGATAGAAAAAATGACCATTAATCCTTCCAGGATCTTAAATATTGATAAAGGCGCACTCTCCCGGGGTGCGGATGCTGATATTACGATTATTGATCCTGAGACAGAGGTTGTTGTTGATAAGAACCTGTTTAGGTCCAGGAGCAAGAACTCTCCTTTTCATGGTCATCGCCTGACAGGCCGGGCTGCCTATACGATTGTTTCCGGCAGAGTTGTTTTCTCGCATTAATGATAAAACCTGCATTGTTTGCCGGATGCTTTTCGCAAGCCGGCAAAAGGAAACTGTCCACTATCGCAAAACCGGGCGGGGCTTTATCAGCCCGGTTGTTTGCTACTTCACATTTCTTTATGTCTTGTATATAATATTGTCCGGGCCGGTAGGGGTTACCGGTTTTTAGATGTATACGTTAAATATATCGGAATTTTAACAGGAGAGACCCGAATGGCAAAGATACTTGTTGTTGATGATGAGCAGAGTATCAGAGAGATGCTTCAGATATATCTTGTGCGTGAGGGGCATGATGTGACTTGCGAGAAGAATGGTGAGACAGCGCTGATCCGCTGTAAAAAGACTTCTTTTGATGTTGTTGTTGCGGATATAAAAATGCCCAGGATGGACGGAATTACACTTCTTAACAGAGTTAAGGAGATGGCTCCGGATACAATTTTTATTATGATAACAGCTTTTGCATCCTTTGAGACCGCAAAAGAGGCAGAGCAGGAAGCTGCCTATGATTATATTACAAAACCATTTGATATCGATGTCGTAAAAAGAAAGATCGATGCTGCTTTAAAGGCAAGGAAGGAGGAAACCGTTGTTTTAAGGGGTAACGAAAAAAGCAACAGCATCTATACGGCTCTTCTTGGAAATACGAATAAGATGAAGAAGGTTTTTGATCTTATTGCAAGGACTGCTTCTTCGAAGAGTAATGTTCTGGTTTTCGGTGAAAGCGGCACGGGAAAGGAACTTGTTGCCAGGGCCATACACTATAACAGTCCGCGCAGAGAAAATCCTTTTGTTACCATAAACTGTGGAGGGATTCCGGAAACGCTTCTCGAAAGTGAGCTGTTCGGTTATAAAAAAGGGGCATTTACCGGGGCGGCCAAGGATAAGAAAGGATTTGTTGAGGTGGCTGATGGTGGGACTCTTTTTCTTGATGAGGTGGGGGAGCTGCCCATCTCTTTGCAGGTGAAGCTTCTAAGGGTTGTTCAGGAGAGGATTTTTACCAGTGTCGGTGGTACGGATGAGGTGAAGGTGGATATCCGGATTATTTCAGCAACCAATAGAAATCTGGAAAAGCGCATTATTGAAGGTGCGTTCAGGGAGGACCTTTATTACCGGCTGAATGTGATAAACATATTTATCCCGCCGTTACGGGAAAGAAAAGAGGATATTCCGATTCTCGCCAATCATTTTTTAAGTAAGTTTGCAGGAGAATTTAATAAAGATGTCAGTGAGATCTCTTCTTATGCCATGGAATATTTGATGAACTATCATTTCCCTGGTAATGTGAGAGAGCTTGAAAATATTATTGAGAGCGGTGTGTCGCTTTCAAAGACAAGTATTATGCTTCCGGACAGTTTTGAGCTTTCACAATTTAAAACGCAGGGCACCTTAAGTTCTGAAGATGAAAAAGATGTCCGTGATATTACCCTTCCCCTGGAAGGTGTTTCAATTGATGAGATTCTCGAAGCTTATGAACAGGAGTATGTAGAGAAAGCGCTTGAAATGTCAGGGGGGTCAATAAAAGGGGCGGCTGAACTTTTGAATGTTTCTTTCAGATCCATGAGATATCGTCTTAAAAAACTTAATATTGATGCAGGGATTTTTAAATAAGGCTGTAAATGAGCAGTAAACGATTAACTTTTAAAACGGGTGAAGGTCAAAAAAAACGTCTGCAGTGGCTGATGTTTTTCAGGGTGATTATTGCCACGTTTTTCCTCGGAATAGTTGCGGTTACTCACCTTCTTAAAGAAGATGTATATTTTGATTCCTATCTTCTTTATATATATGGGTTTATTGGCAGTATATATGTCATTACCTTTATATATCTGGCGCTTCTCTTTTTTATAGATGATTTATTGAAGTTCAGCTATCTACAGATACTGGTCGATATCTTTTTGATTTCAATCCTTATTTTTATTACAGGCGGAAGAGGCAGTATCTATCCGTTCATGTACAGCATATCCATTATTTCCGCGAGTATTTTTCTGTTTTTGCCCGGCGGACTGATCGCGGCTTCCTTGTCCAGTTTTTTATATACTCTTATTATAAGCTGTCAGCATTACAATTTTATTTTTCCACTGGGTACAGATTTGTTCAGTGTTCCGGATTATTCAAGCGTTCCGTTTTATTATCCGATGATCGTTAATATTTCCTCATTTTTTCTAGTGGCTCTTTTAAGTAGTTTTTTAGCCGAACAGACAAAAAAATCTCAGATACAGCTTAAAGAAAAACAGATTGATATAGAGAATCTTGAAGCACTGAATGAGAATATCATTCAGAGCATCAACAGCGGACTGTTGACTCTTGATCTTGACGAACGGATTGTTGCTTTTAATCAGGCCGCCTGTGAGATAACCGGTTTTTCCCATGCACAGGTTTTTCATAAACATGTGAATGATATTTTTCCCGATATCGTTGTCCCGGAAAGAGAGGATCTTCCTGATGGGGATTTTGCAATTCCAAGATTTGAACTTTCATACAAAAAGAATGATGATGTGGAACTTTATCTTGGTTTTTCAATCTCGATTCTGAGAGATAAGGAGGGCCGGGGTATTGGACGGATCCTGGGTTTTCAGGATCTGACAAATTTCAGGGAGATGCAGGAATATGTGAAAAGAATAGACAGGCTTGCTGCTGTGGGCCGGCTGGCTGCCGGTATTGCCCATGAGGTTAGAAATCCACTTGCGTCCATCAGCGGATCCGTTCAGGTCTTGAGTAAAAACCTGAATATAAGCGGTCAGGACAAACGGCTGATGGATATCATCGTAAAAGAAAGCAATAATATCAGTCTTTTGATCTCAGATTTTACTCAGTTTGCCCGGCCCGTGAAACAGGACAGGAAAGTTGAGAATTTAAAGAAAACCGTTGAAGAGGTTGTTCATCTTTTAAATAACAGTCCGGAGTGTTCAGCTCTCAGTGATATCCGGGTCAACATTAAAGAAGATCTGTGTATAAATGTAGATCAGCAGCAGTTCAACCAGGTGTTATGGAACCTTTTTATTAATGCCGCACAGTCTATAACTAAAGGCAGGGGTGAGATATCTGTTGATGCCAGGGGTATGGAAGACGGGTTTCTGCCGGTTGAGGGGCTTGAGGATCTGAAAGACAAAGATTCTTTGTCCTGGCTGGAGCTGAAGATAAGTGATGCCGGATGCGGTATGGATAGTTCAACAAAAGACCGGATATTTGATCCTTTCTTTACTACAAAAGACAGGGGGACAGGTCTTGGGCTTTCAATTGTCCATAAGATCGTTCAGGACATGGGCGGGGTGATCTCTGTTGAAAGTGAAGAAGGTAAGGGGACAGTTTTCAGTATGTATTTGCAGCGTTACTGAGGGGGGGGCTTTCCGGGTTTTTCAGCGTATTGTTCAAGCAGCTTGATAAACGCTGGATTTACCCCGCCTCCAAGATCTTCAATTTGAGTACATCTTTCCAGGCTTTATCAAAATCTCTTTTCTTATAATAGGCAAAGGCGCGGTAGAAATATATTTTGGTGCTGTCCGGGTTTTTTTTAACGCTTTTGTAAAGTCTTCAGCAGCCAAATCAGGATCCCCTTTTTTTTCGTAGGAAAGTCCGCGGTAGATATATGCGTTTACATGCTTAGGAAAGAGCGTAATGGCCCGGCTGTAGTCTGAGATGGCGTTTACATAGTCCTGGTTGATGAAAAAGATATTTCCTCTTCTGTAATGAAGCTCCGGAACGGCCGGGTAATTTTTGATGATATCTGTTATGAGGGATAAACTGTCTCTCCAGACATGACAGCGTTTCCAGGCCGTGACGGAATAAAACAGGGTGATCATGGTTAAAAAGACAATCACCAGGTAAGGCAATTTTTTTTTATGATAAAGAAATCCGATTACGTGGTCGTTAGCGGTATCTGCTTTTTATATGTTTTCAAGGTCTATTTTGTCAATTATATATTATACTTTTTATAAAATTAATAAGATTCTTAAGTTTTAGGTGTTGGTGCCGAAAAAATAAATAGTATAACAGGACACTATTTTAATTAAAGACGGATGTTTTGAAAGTTGTTATGTATTTTTTGTGACAAAATAAGGGATTAAGAGTGACAAATATTGTCAGTCTGATTTGTTTTGGCAGTGTGCTATTTGTTTTTCAAAAAATAAGGTACTGGAAATACTTAACTATTTATGTTTATTCTTCTTTGGCATATTCTTTGCTCTGTATGTTTGCAGAAAACAAACGAATATGTTAAGCACTGAGGAAAGGAGAAAATTTTTATAGAAGTAGTATAAGGTTGTTAACATTAATTTAACAAGGAGGAAAAGAGTAATGATGACAATTAAGAAGAATCAAAAAGGTTTTACACTCATCGAGCTGATGATCGTTGTTGCGATTATTGGTATTCTGGCAGCAATCGCAGTGCCTAACTTTATTGCTTACAGGAATAAAGCAAAGGTAGCAGCAGGAGTGGCAACAGCATCTTCAATTAGAGGCGCAATGGCAGGTTATGCCGCAGATTCTGTGGGAAACATGTTTCCCGAAGCTATTGCGGATTGGGCAGCGCTTGCAGCCCTAATGAATGCAAATGGCGCAACATTAGATACTAACGAACTTACACAGGGTTTTTCAACGGGTACAATGGTATACACATCAATAGAGACCCCCGCCAGCTCCGGTATTTTCGGTGACTATACAGTTACTGTTGAAGTGGCAGGTGTTCCTGAAGAAATGGTTGGAAAAGTAATTGTTATAAGCCCATCCGGTCTAATTAAACAAACTTAATAAGCCCATCCGGTCTAAATAAACAAAGGGCAGCCTAATCTTATAATATTATCTTAGAGCGAAACAAAAAAGCAGAGAGTATGTATGTGCTCTCTGCTTTTTAAATAAAAAGAATATGTTACGATGACCGGATCAACAGATGCAACTTTGACTTTGTCCATTATCAACCGAATCAAATGGATTTCGCTCATTTTTATTTTTGCAGGGGTTCCACTGATTGTCAATCCAACAGCTTATGACTACTGGTATAAGCCAAAAATTGACTCTATTTATGCTCTTATCATAATTATTTTTATTGCGGTTTTTTTTGAAAAAATTATATTTAAAAAAACTTTTAGATTTAGAAAAACCTGCCTGTTTATTCCTTTATGTTTTTACAGTTTTTCCATTCTTGTCTCAACCTTCCTTTCTGTTTCCCCTGAACTGAGTTTGAAGGGAGATTTCCTTCGCTATGAAAGTATCTTTACACTTCTTTCTTATGTGCTTATGCTGTTTATCTTTTCAAACTTTGTGGCCAGAGAAGAAGAATTTTATTTTTTGATTAAAGCACTTCTTTTTTCAACTTTTTTTATCTCTTTATATGGGATTATCCAATATGCAGGTTTTAATCCTACTGAACATTTTATTTCTTCATTCAGACCTTCAGAGCATCGTGTGGGAAGTACAATTGGCAACCCGAATTTCCTGGGTAAATTCCTTGTTCTTGTGCTACCCTTTTATATCGCATGTTTTTTCAAGGCGAAGTCATGGCTTGAGAAAATCTTTATGCTTACGGGCTTCATCTTTTCTTTTTTAGCACTTGTTTTTACCTTTACCCGGGGCAGCTGGATCGGGTTTGGTGTGAGTATGATCCTTCTTTTTTTTATTATGCCGGTCAAAAAGGGGGTGAGCCAGAAATACAAAAAGGCCGTTATTGTAATTGTGGTAATGTGTATCGCTGTAATGAGTGCGGGTCTGTATTTTGCTGATGACAGTGCAGAAAACAAAGAGTCCTTTTTCCCAAAGATGAAATTTAAGTTTAGTTCGTCGTTTGATCTTGAAAACGGTATGGGTGTTGCTACAAGATTATTTGTGTGGAAAAAAGTTGTGGGGATCATAAAGGAAAGGCCGATTTTTGGATATGGCCCGGACACGCATGTGAAGGTGATGAGAAGCTTTAATCTTGAGTACAGTCGGAAATTTAACAATTATGTTGTGATTGATCGCGCCCATAATAATTATCTTGATATTGCTGTTGGCCAAGGACTTTTTGGTCTTGGCGCATATCTTTCGATTATCGTAACTTTTATGGCCTGGCTGTGGAAAACAATTAAAATGGAGCGCGAAAGATCCCTAAAAATACTTCTTTGTTGTATTTTTTCTGCTTTCTTTGGATACCTGATAAATGATTTGTTTATTTTTAGTGTGGTCTCTGTGTCTCCCACTTTCTGGGCGCTGATGGGGCTGTGCTTAACTGTGAAAAAATTTCAGGGACAGCAATCGGAATCTTCTGCGTAGGATTTGTTCCAGATTAAGTACGATCTATTTGACTGCGAGCAGAGTATTGTAGAGCTCAATATATTGAGAAGTTATCTGTTCCATGGAATAGTCTGAAATAATGGTCTGCCTCGTGTTTCTTCCCAAATCTTCTGAAAAAGCCCTGCTGTTAAGAACTTTTTCTATTGCTGAGCAAAGCTGTTTCTGATGGTCAGCGTCTACCCGTACCCCATTACATTTCTGCTGAATAAGATCCAGCCCCCCCCGACCTTTGTTGCAATAACAGGCAGGCCGCATGCCATTGCTTCCAGTAAACTATTTTGGAGGTACTGTTTGTAACAGGCATCAGTAAAAGATCTGCTGTGCTTGAGCGACCAGAATTATTTTGGTGCAGTTCTACTAGAATGAATTAAAGTCTGCTGGATTGTTGTTGACACAAAAAAAAATTATTTCTATACTTGGCATTGCAAACCAGAGCGCTGTATCATAACTCAGAAATTCAGTACTGTAATCTTATCATTTATCAAGATTTGCATATAGATAAAACTACAATAAACCGCAAGATTTTAACGCCTCCTGAAAATTAATAACCCCGGTGTTTTTCGGGTATTGTAAAATGATTTGTTTTGGAATGTGAGATGTTGAAAAGTATAAAAAAATTAAAATCTAAGTTCTTTCCCTTTAATATAAGATCAAATATTAAATCTTCTCAGTGCTATACACAATTATTAACTATCACACCAGAGAAATTAAATAAACTTCTTCAACTAAATGATGGAGTTAATAAACTTAATGGGCTGGAAAAAGAAGAAAGGGCGTGTGATGCTGATGGGTTATATATAAACATTCCCCAGGCAGAAGCCGGGTTTTTCCCGCCATTATTTTATCGTTCTGAGACTCATCAACAAGGCAGTCAAATTGGAACCATACTCATTCGTGAAGCTTATTATGCTATTTATTATTCTCTGACACAGTTAGAATACAATATAAACGAGATCAAAGATGAGTATGCAGATTTGGTTTTTAATTGGTCGTATAAATTGAAATATGGAAAAAAAGATGACCGTATATACATAGAACATGGATGGCTGCCAAGATCAATGTTCCAGATTAGTCCTTCCGGGACAAATTCATTGAGTCATGTAGCAAAAGAGTTTCATCATCGTAAAGTCTCTGAACTGCGTCGAAATGACTTAAACCGTAGTATGGCAAATTTAAAGCTTCTTTATTCTTGTTCCATAAAAAAAAGCAAAGTAAAACAGATACAAAAACAAGTCAAGGAACCATTCATATTGTTTGCATTTCAGTTAGCAAATGATGCAAATCTGCAATACTCAAATTCTGAATTCTCAAAATATTTTTCTAAAAAACCTGAAGATACTCTTCGTTTTTCACAAGCCTGTATAGATAAACTATCATCGTATGATTTGCCGTGCAGAGTTGTATTTAAACAACATCCTGTTGATAAGAATGATATTAATAAATTAAATAAAAAGAAAGAGGATGTGTTCTGGGATAATTCTATTGATTTTACAACTCATGAAATTTTTTCAAGCGGATTATGTAAACTTGTTGTTACTGTAAATTCAAATACGATCCACGAAGCTGCAATTTGGGGTATTCCCGGAATTGCTTTGGGAACTTTAATGTGGGTTGAATCGCAAAGCAATAGACCTTTTTCAAAAGATCTTGAAGACGTCGTAAGTGTTATGAATAATAATTCTTTTGATGATAATATGTTGATTTATATCCAGCATCTTCTGGAATATCAATGGTCTCTTAATGATTTGCAGAATCCTTTGATTGTAGAAGAATTGATACGTACCAAGGGTCGTTGTATGCCTTCCAAATTAAGGTCTAAATATGGGACGCAAATATAAAATCCAAAATTACTGATACCCCATATAGACTCCGGATAATAGTTCTTTACAACTTATCTTTCTATCGAGTTCCTCAATTTGAAAAATCCTATTATAACTCAATTTTATAGAGATAAAAAATTGTCAGGATAAAAGCTTGTCATAAAGTTCCATGGTTTGTGCTGCGACGATGTCCCAAGCAAATTCAAGAGCTTTTTTGCGTGCTTCCAGTGACATAGAACTTTGTAGTTTGGTGTTGTTTATTATTTCAAGAACGGCATCTGCCATTTTTGAAACATCACCGGGTTCGACTTCAATTGAACATCTATTGTTAAGGTAATAAGAGAGTCCTGTGCTCTTGGTAGATACCACAGGCAGACCGCATGCCATTGCTTCCAGTAAACTATTGTTGGCGGTACTGTCTTTAACAGGCATCAGTAAAAGATCTGCTGTGTTATAAAGGTTAATTAGCTGCTCTTCCGATATGGAAAAATAGCATGTTACGTTTTTTAAGTTGTTAAATCCAATACAGTTCTTTTGGAGCGTTACTATATCAAAAGATATACTGGAATCTTTTTTGTTGATTTCTCGTATCACATTTTTAAGCATTTCAAAATCACGCATATGACTTCCCACAAAAATACATCTTTTTTTAGTCGATTCTGTTTTGGATGGCCGGAAGATGTGGGTGTTGATCCCATGAGGAATAAGATGGACTTTTTCTGGTCCTGAGATATCTTTGAAAAGAGACAACTGATTTGGTGCTACAACTATAGCCGCATCGAGTTTTTTTAAATGCCGGGTTCTAGGTGTAACCTGTAAAAACTTTTCAGGTGGTAAATGAAAGCTGGCTACCAGTTTGTTCGATCTTTTGGGATTTAAGTACCCTGAATAGTGGAATATGTCATCGCCATACAGAAAGTGGTAAATTCGATTTCGATTAAATATGAAATCAGGGATATTCTGTAATTCCTGTTTAAAAGAGGTGGGGTTGTACCATGAATAACCGGCTGTTATGCTTAATAGGGTTAGGATCTTGTCCGGGCAGCAGTCCAGGATGCGGTAAAGTAGATTGGGCTTAATGATTCTGCAATTAATATATTTTACAAGCTGATCATATCCCGAATGCTGGGAATGATGAGGCATTCTTTTTAAGATATAATTTATTTTATGTTCTTTATTTTGTTCCACTTTTAGTGTTTGATTTTTTATCAGGCATGTTATATGAAAAGTTAATAGCTAGCTACAGGGCCATATTTTTTCTTTTAATTGCTTCAGTTTATTGTAGACTATCATTAATTTACTGTTATTTAGGAAACTATACATTTCCGATATTGTTTTTCGGTCATCTATGCTTATGGTGCTTTGCATATTTTTAAAAGTTGAAATGTTATATCCCCAGTATATACCAAGGTTATCCCGCAACCTGTTTGGTTTGTCCGGTATTTTGTGGCTGACGCTTTTATCAGTTTCGCAAACACATCCTAAAATATCTATCCAGAACTTTGCATCAAAATAATTATTATAAACAGGGAAATGTTCGTGTGAAATATCTTTTTTAAATGAAATTGTGTTTATTCCAAAATATTTTGCTTCTTCTATAACGCTTGAACTGATTGAATATATTGATTTAATGTTTTCGTGACAGAGTATTTGATATATGTTGTCGTTAATAACTTTTGCATCTAATTGTGAAAGCATATCATTTAGTTTAATATCTTTTGCTGCATAAGGGTGGGGCTTAAAATAAAGATTTGGATTATTGTCTTTTATGGATTTTAGTTCCTTAGTAAAATCGGACAGGTTCAATACTTTACCATTTTCAATCAGGGATTGATCAACCGGCGTCTGTCCCACGATCAAACAGAAATCTTTTTCAATATTTAGTTGTTCTAGCCTGCTTATAGCTGCTTTATGAATTCCTGCCATGGCAAACAGGTGGTTCTCCGACAATGAGTGCTTTTTCAGGATTTTATTTATTGATTGGTTGTTGCTAAGTATGCCAAAGAATATGTCATCTGAAAAACGACAGGGATGAATTTTAAAATCAATAAAATCGATTTCTAACTTTTCCATTAATGATTTAAATATTTTCGGGAGTTCATATCCAACAACAAATGAATTTTTAAAACAATTTAAAAAATATTCTTCTGCCTTTTCGTTTACTGAGGCCATATCATATAACCGGGCCCAGCTTTTAGTTGAGAAATTTAAATCATTAAGCTGATAAAAAGTTTTAACATTAAAGGTGCTGTTGTCAGTTGAAGCTAAGAGCAGGTTAACCTTGAGGTCGGGGGCTGTTTTCTCTAAGAAAAACTTAAACAAATAATAAAACCATTTAATATTATTATCTTGTCCTCCGGGTTTATTGTTAGTTAATCTTAAGATGTCTCCTGTGATTATTATTCTATCAATGTTTTTAATGATTCCTGCGTTATTCATTTGTCTACCTTTTTTTGAAAACAATTTCATTATTTTTTTACTGTTAGTGATTGCGAAGATAACCAGCGATAGATAACCTCACCTGCTTGAGGTTCAAGTTCTTTAACCCTGGTCTTTATGAGGAGAGTGTTTTCATTTATTTCGTTGAAAATATTTTTGATAATTGCTGTAATTTCTTTTTTAAGGTTAACAGGCAGGCAATGGATTATATATTTTTCCTGATTAAAAACCTCTTGTGCTCCTCTGTTTTTGTGAAGATAATAGTCGTCAAAGACTATGGAAACTGTTGGCACACCGGCTCCCATAGCAAAAATAATTGGGTGATGCTTCATGGTCAGGCACAATGCTGAATTTGCAATAATTCCAACAGCCAAACCCGGGTCATAGTTGTGCCTTGGGAAAAATGAAGGATTTTTCATGTGATGAACAACTTCTTTGATAGCATCTTCGTCTGATTTGTCCATTGGAACAAAAACAATCTGTAATCCATGGTCAGTACTGATCTGGTCTAGGGCTAAAGCTGTCTGTCTCATAATAATTCTTGATGCTTCTGTTTTTTGACCCCAGTAATGCACATTTACCGCTAGATAGGGATTGTCTGGATTAATAGAGTGCTGCTGTAAAAGTGAATTAACTTTATTTTGTGGGGCAGCAGGGTAGAAAAGTGCATCGTCAAAAGTGCTTTTGACTTTACTTTCCTGTATTCCGATTTCAGTTAGAGCTTTGGCAGAGTCGATTTTATCCCGCAAATAGATCAGCTCTGCTTTTTGCAGGCCCCACCTGGCTAATAAGCGGCTAATTCGGTCTTTAAAGAGGCCAATGGTCTGACCGGACAGGATCGTTGGTACGCCAAAAGCACTGGCCAAAGAAATAAGAAGCATATTGTCCCACAGGCGGGTTAATGTCATTCCTGTAAGATAACCACCTCCGGACAGGAATAAAACGTCAGAGTTGTCTATAACATCAAGCAGGTGTGCCTGCCTTGCCGTAATTCCCAGTGTGGGAAGGCCTGCACGTATCAGGCTGGCATTAAATAAATAGAGACATGCCCAAAAAGGATATGTCCATTTAAAAAGCCTGTTGGAACCAAAGTACTTTCGGTTGCCTTTTCCAAACAAAGAAATTCGCGGAGCAAGTGCTGTCTGTACATTCTGGTGAATTTTCTGTGTATTGTGCGGGTTAGGGGTTAAGACAGTAAGCTGGCATTCTGGAGCAGCCATACGCCAGTGCCCGAGGTTGGCTGCGAGTTGGGCTTCATCGCCTATGTTACCAGAAGCATATCCGCCTGCAATCAGTACTTTCAGGAAATTAGGATTGATAAATCTTTTTTTCCTGCGGAGACCAAAAAAACGTGCCGCAATTGCTAATGGTGATCTGAATAATATCATTAATATGTTTTTAATCTGATAGAGTGATTGTGCGGTAAAGCTAAAGATGTTTTTAGGAAAATTGCTGGCAAAAATGAGTTTTTTGACTGGGACGGTTTTGAAGCGGTAGTAGAAAAAATTAGATAGTCTGCTTAGTAATAAAAGTCTAAAATATTCAATTGAATTTTTATGCCATGGCCTGCGGTTTGCTCCTAAGGTGTAATTCTGTTTTTTTAGTTCTGCTCTAATACTTTTTTTCCAAACAAGTCTGTCTCGGATTTTGATATGCTTAAAATTGAATGTTTTGGTCTGAGAATTGAATATCTCGTCGGAGTCGCAGGATTCCAGGTGTAAATCCCCTTTTTGCTGCAGCATTTCGAGGATGTCAACCAATTCAGGGTTTCTGACAACCAGCAGTGATATTCCCAAAGGGTCTTTGCTCAAGCGTCCCCAGGCATCTTTGACCGAAAGATCAGAATCAGCGCCAAGAAAATCCGTGCAATAGAGACAGCTCTCAGATGCAAAAAAATAGTTTCGCCACATGTCAGTGAAGGTTGTTTTGAAGCGGTTGCGTGTTAAGGTTCCGTATTCTGTTGTAAAAGAGTTGTTGAAATTGTTAGCATCAGAAATGTCACCAGACTTGTCTCTCAGATTGACATAAAATTTCGTATTTGGTTTGATGCCTTCCTGTTTTGCCATGCAATCAATAAATTGGCCGGTAACATTGTGGCTGCAGGCAAGAGCAAATTTAAAAATAATTTGCTTGCTTATTTCCAGAGGCAATTGAGCGCCTGCCTGTATGATGCAAGGCAGTCCGAGCAGAGCATAACGCCCAGGATTTTTTGCGATTTCCTCAAGAGCCTGATCATAGCTAACGGGATGGTAGTGTGAACTGCGTGCTGTATCAAGCTCTGCCTCTGAACGAATGACTTTAATTTGGTAGTGGGGCTCTCCGGTTTTGCTGTATATCGGTACTGAGGTAATGATGCCGTCAACAATTTTATTTGTCAGCATGTGCTGAAGCAAAACCGTCAGGGTTCCTCCTGAGGTGCTTCTGATTCTGTTGTCAACGTTGTTGTCATAACTGATAAAGAAGCTATGGTGTTTCTCTAAACCGAATTGTGTCCCTGCTTTCGCAGTTTTACCGGCGTATGCTGATATTGTGTCTGGGGAATGAGGACATACACTATAGCATACGCCGCAATTGTTACACCTTTGGTTATTTATATTAGGTGTCCAGGTGCAGTCAGTGGTCCACTGCATACTGATACTGTCTGCTGGACATGAAACTGCGCAGAAACCACACCCTATGCAAAGGTTGGAAGCGATGATTGTTTTGATTGTTTCAGGCATATGAGATTTCGTGTTTATGGTGATTGTTGTTATAAAAAGTGCTTATTCAGGCACCTCTGGATTAAAATGAAAGTTTGAGTGTCCTGGTCTGTATTGAGATTAATTACCAGTGTTTAGCTGTTCTGCTGACTGGAAAGAGTTCGGGCTGTTTCTTTCAGATCAGCGGGAGTACCCATAGGGAATACGGTTATTGCTGTATCAATAATATATTTTTTACCTTGTTTGATGAGTGTGTTGTATAGGGGGGCAACGTAAAATTCATTATTTACCCGTTCGTTATTCTTAATCATGAGTGTGGCCGCTGATATGAAATCGGACCCCTGGCTGAAATGATATAATCCTGTTGTTGCCCAAGGTGATATTTCTTTTTTTTCTGCAACCTCGGCAACAAAGCCGTCTTCATTTGTCCGCGCATAGCTCCACTTTGTTCCTGTTGCTTTAAACACAGAAATGATGCCGTCAATATCAGTGCGGGATAGATTGTGTTCAATGGTATTGGAAATAAAGTAGGTGTCGATATTGTAAATAAGCAAGCTGGCACTGCTGTCAATATGGTCTGCTGCAGCCAGGACGGTTGCCGCCTGTCCATCAGTCGGTCCGGGCAATTCAACTATGATGGGATTGTAGCGGCTGTAAAGGGATTTGATGCTGTGCTCTAAAGCGCTGTGTGCAAGGAGTTCCTGTTGACAGACAAAGATGATTTTGTTTGACAGATGCAGGGGTAGACTTTTAAGTGCCCAGGTTAACATGGGTTTGCCGCATACGTCAATAAGGGGCTTCGGCTGTACATAGCCCTGGTCTCGAAACCGTAATCCGCTGCCTGCCATGGGTATAACAATATTCATGATTTTTATGCTTTTTGTTGATTTGATTTTTCAATGCTACAATTGGAGAGTATTGATGTATCCGAACCGTTTTGCATCAGTTCATTCCAAATAGTTATGCCGGTAATATACATTGCCTGCTGGCGTAACGGCGCATCCTGGTGGAAAATACCCATTGTTACGAATAGCATGCCTTCCAGTAATAAAATTTCACGTTTGTTAAAAAGATTGTTGAAAAAAATAGTATCAAATGAACCTTTTATGTCAGCCATGTTCTGGTTGTGAAAGACCTCAAATTCAATGCTGTTGTCATGGCAGACCAGCCTGAAAAGATCGTTGGTGATATAGTCATAAGAACCATGGATTGAATGATAGAGTTTTGCTATATCGTATCGGATGTCGCCATAGCAGCCCTTGCGTCCGAAGCTGCCGCGTGGATCAATAAATTTAGAGATGCCGTTTGTGAGATCGTAGAGGATATTAGAAAAGCAGAGGTCGCCGTGCATTACGCAGAATTTTTGTGCATTATAGAGGCAGTTTAATTCGTCCTTTATAAGCGGCCAGATATCATAAAAATTGGCACAAGAATTACCGTTAATGATGAGTGGCTTTTTGCATGTAACCAATGAAGCGAGAGGACCGCTGGTTTCTTTAATTTCATTAATGCGATCTTCGACACGGCGGTTGTACATGTAATCAAAACTGTATTCATCGGCCTCAATTGTGTATTTCATCATTCTCTGAATTATTTGATATAGATGATCAAATATTCTGTACCATACACGAGGTCTGAGGTTTTCGAAAACAAGAAGCTCTGAGAGTGTTGGGTAACCATAGTACTCCATGGTAATGTGGGTCTGGTCGGGGAGAGTTTCACTTGAAATCACCCGTGGAAAAAGTATATGAAGCTCGGATGGGATCAGTTTGTAATAGTCAATCTCGTCAATGAACTTCTCAGTGTTTTTGCTCTGCTTTGTGATGGTGCCAAGTAAATCATCAAAGGTGACAGTGTTGAATTCACGTTTTTGCATGAGTGTTCGTCGTGACCGAAACAGATTGTCTGGATTGCCGCAATCAAACCATTCTTTAGCAGGATAGGCATGGATAGGGTGTTTGTGTGTATAGCTCGTTAAAGCCTCACTAAGTTCAACTTTTTTGGGACATTTTTTTTTATTTTGCCATGCGGATTGCAGACAGGTATGAAAAAGCGGCCAGTCGTTAATTTTGTAAACGCCGATAAGTGCATCGCCGTTGCTTGAGTAATTGTTTGGTTTGTCTATAAAACTGGTGATTTTATTTGTGCTGTCGTGTTCGGCAATGCACCAGCGATAATATTCATTTACCGGTGATACGAGCACATAATTTTTGTTGCTTTCAGCAGAGGATAGTTTTGGAAATTCGAAAAAAGTGTCTCCTAAAACAAGGAGAATTTTTGTAGTCTCTAGTACCTGTGAACATTGCATTACACTGTATCCGACGCCGCCATCACGATCTGGGCATACAAACTTAATCTCCAGCTCGGGTGTAAAAATATGCGTGACAAAACTTTCCAGCATGGACTTATGGTTGCGCACAGCAAATACAAAATGTCGATAGCCCAGCGATTTGAGATATGAGAGTGTCCAGTAAATCACTGGTTTGCCGTTCATGGTTACCATCGCAACAGATGATTTGTTGGAGAGCGGGCGAAGGCTTTCAGGAACGTCACCTGCAGCGGGTATTATGACAGTGACATCATCGATATATTCCATGGTCGGTTGTATCCTTTATGATTGTGTGTTTTGCCAGGTTTTGGGCAAAATTCTGATCTTTGTTTCCAGATATTCCAGGGTTATGTCGCGCTTGTCCATTGTTTCGGGGATAGTCCGTAACAGGTCGTTATAGCGTTCCTGGAATATTTTATAATGATAACTGCGGCTCAGACGTTTGTGTAAGTTGCCATGCGGTGGTTGTTTTTTTTGAAAAAGGTTCAGACGGCTGCGTTTCTGCGAGCGGGTGGCGCTCTCCAGATCGTGACTGATGCCGACATCGGTGACATAGACCTCGTGGCCGGAACGTCGGGCTTCAAAGCAGAATACAATGTCTTCCAATCCGTTTGGCAGGAAATGTTCGTCATATTTTCCTAGTGTGTTACGAAACATAACCGCCATGCAGTTTGCGCAGTCGGCTTCAACGACATGCTTTTCTAAATAGTCCCATCCTGGGCGCCCGGTTATAGCTGAACCAACACCGATATAGGGCGTTTCAAGATAATTACTTGTTTCTTTTTTGAAGTAATAACCGGCACGGTATCCGCCCATAATTCCAATTTTTGGATAGTGGTCAAGATAATATGCCAGCTCGTTACACCAGCCATGCCTGGAAAATTTAATGTCATCCTGAAGTAAGCAGATATATTCGCCGCTAGCTGCATCAATTCCTTCGTTGAAGCCGCCTGAAATGCCGAGGTTCTCAGGACAGTGAATTATTTTCAGGTTGTAGCCCAGTCCCAGGGATCTGTACGTATTGGTAATACTCTGATCGCTGGAGCCATTAATAACCGTTATTACCTCAGTGTCTTTATTCGGTGGGGTGTGTTTTTTGAAAGAATTAAGCATCTTATAAAAAGAGTCACCGTTATTAAGTCCTGTGAGAATGATAAATGATATTTTGATTTTTCGGTTCTGTTTGAAATAGGGAAGAATGAGTTTAGGTGTGTGCAGAGCACAGCTGTCGGCAATGCTTGTTTGAATCGGTTCATGAAACGAAATAATCCGTGTTTTAAGTTTTTCATACAGAGTGTAACTGGGAGATGCAGTAAATCCGTTTATCTGGATTCCTAGATATACGATGGCAAGGGTTTTTTCAGTTTCAAACAATTGCGGTAAAGTAAGTGAATTTTGGCAGTATTGTGAACAATCGGTTTCAATATAAAGATTATCGATTGCGCAAATTGTTTCTGTTGATTCTAAAAACATAGAACGAAATTGATCAAAAGCAAGCAGAACAACTGTAGTGTTTTGCGCAAGCTCTTTGATGAGTCTGATGATACTGGAAATATCAACTTCTGCTTTTGCTATCTCAAATAATTGTTGATCTGTATGTTCAAGCCCCATATTCTTCACTCATTGTTTTTCAGCTTACTCCAATCGCCAACAAGCTGGGTGAATGCTCCCCCATAAAATGATGCCGCAATTTTGATCTGTGTGAAAAGATGATCCCAGATAATAATATTATTGGTTTCACTATCCACAATTGACATTGAAATAAAGTAATTGCCTTTGTTGAAATTAATGTTTTTTATTGTTATTTCTCCGGTAATATGTCCAGTGGAATTATTAATCGGTATGCCGTTATTGTGTGAGTTGCATTGAGCAACGATATCCATGCCATGGCTTAGGAAAGTAAAATTTAATTCAATATTTTTAAAACAGGGATTTATGTGCGCGTCTATTTCTATAGTAATGTCAGCGCCAAATTCGATTTCGTATAAGTTTTTATATTTTGGGGCTTTCAACTCCCGAAAGTTAATTTTAGAATCATAATTTTCTATTCTATTTGGTTTGTTACTCTCTTGTGAAAATAAATCGTAATAATGCTGGATAGCAGCCGGTACATTGCTGCTTGAATAAACATTTTTACCACGCTCAAGGGTTGCAACTTTGGTGCATATTCTGTTTATAAGATTCATAGAGTGTGAGACAAAGACGACAGCAGTGTTTTTGCGAATTTCATGTATGGCATTGTAGCATTTTGAGCGAAAACCAATATCCCCGACAGCCAAAATCTCATCAATTAATAGAACATCCTGTTGTAAGTGGGCTGCTATGGCAAAACCCAGTCGCACGTACATCCCGGAACTGTAGTTCTGAACAGGCATCTCCAGAAATTCACCTATCTCTGAAAACTCAATAATAGAGTCAATTTTTTTATCAATAGATTTTTTATTAAATCCAAGGACTGCTCCATTGATATAAATATTTTCATAACCGCTTAAAATAGGATTAAAACCGGCACCCAGTTCTATTAAAGCATTTATACGACCGCGTATTTCAATTTGCCCTACATCCGGCTTAATCAGACCATTGAGTAATTTAAGTAGAGTGCTCTTGCCTGCTCCGTTTCTACCTATTAAACCAAGGCATTCGCCCCTGTGTAGTTCAAAGGATATATCGTCAAGAGCCCAGAACTCATTTTTGCGGAGTTTATGATTGCTTTTACGCTGACCCGACAATTCACTGCAGCTATCCTTAATGCCGTACCAAAGAGATCTTTTTAAAGATTTGCAAAATTTTTTTGAAATATTTTCAGCTTTTATAAGGGGTTTGTTGTTATTCAAGTATTCATCCTTTCAATAAGAATTGGAAGGGTGAGTTTATAGATAATCCAGGCGATAATAAGAAACACAAACATAAGGAATGTTATTATGAAAAACGGAATAGGGTTGTTAAGAACGCCTTTGCAAGCTAAGTCACGGGCACCTGTCAGAATGGGTCCTACCGGGTTGATTATGGTTAATAGTGAGAAAGGAAAACTGGTTGGCGGAGGATAGACTACGGGTGTTATGAAGAACCAGAGGCCTGTTATTATTGTAAGGCCCTGAGTGATGTCAGTATAAAGAATACCTGCCGGGGTCAACAGTAGTCCGAAAGTAAGTCCTAACAGCATGAGAATTAAAATAGCTGGCAGACATAGAAGGGTGTACCAGGTAATGGGGATTTGAAAAAAAATAAAGACAGCAATTAAAATAAGAAGTTTTATAAATAGACTAAAAAGTGTCTGTTCAAACGCGGATAGTATCAAGGCTTCTCGGGGAAAATTAATTTTGGAAATCATTTTTTTTGATTTCGTGACAACTTTTAGAGGTGAGTTCAGGCTTTCAATGAAGATCTGCCATAATACAGTGCCAAACATGGCAAAAGCGGGATAGGGGATGTCAGTCTCACCGATATTAATTATTTTCCGGTTGTTTAATACAATAAATATCAAGGCAGTTGCAATCGGGGGAAAGAAAGCCCACAGGATGCCCATTAGAGATTGACGGTACTGGGCGCTGATGTCTCTTATTGTTAAGCGCCATGCCAGTTCCCTGGAATCTATAAGGTCACGCCACATCTGCTGCGCCATGACCTTTGGTGAGCGCAGCCCTGATGCCGGGGAGTAGATAACAGTCGGGAGGGTTTTGTTTTCTTTAGTTTCGTTGGTCATTTATCCAGCTTCGCTCTTTCAGTTACAGTTACCCTGTTAAATAACTTTACGATAAAGTATTATTTAACCATAGGTTTTTAGACTGTGAGCTGTGTATATATAATATATATGGAGTATAGATAAACGCTATTAAGGTGTCAAGATAAACGTATCCGGAAGATTTTTGAATGTTAATTTATGGATTTATGTTAGAAACCTTCAAACTTTACTTTGATTTTCAATTCCCCATTTGATATCTTTTTAACTTTAGTATCGGTGTTTCGTAACTGATTGCAGCCAGCATAATATATTAGAGCATAAATTTTATTGTATATAAGAGGATGATGCTTTGTGCGGTATATGCGGAAAAATAAATATAGATAATAAAAAAAAGGTTGATAGTAACCTTATAGCCAGAATGTGCTCAGTGCTTGGTCATAGAGGTCCTGATGATGCTGGAATTTATCTGAAAGATAATATAGGCCTTGGTCACAGACGATTAAGTGTCCTTGATGTTACTCCGGCCGGTCATCAGCCGATGACAAATGAGGATAGAACCATATGGATCGTATTTAATGGTGAGATCTATAATTATTGCGAATTACGTAAAGAGCTTGAGAATAAAGGGCATGTTTTTTCTTCATCTTCTGATACTGAAACAATAATACATCTTTATGAAGAAAAAGGAATTGAATGTCTTCAGGATCTTCGGGGAATGTTTGCTTTTGCTCTGTGGGATGTGACTGAACAAAGCCTCTTTATCGCAAGGGACAGGCTGGGGAAGAAACCACTTGTTTATAGCTGCAACAACAACCGGCTTTTGTTTGCTTCAGAAATAAAGTCACTTCTTTTTGATCCTGAATTGCCGCGTGAAATTGATACAACAGCAATACATAATTATCTTACCTATGGTTATATCGCAAGCCCTTTAACAATTTTCTCTAACATCAAAAAATTACCACCGGCTCATTATATGATTTTCAAGGATGGTTCCCTGAAAATAAAAAGATACTGGAACCTTTCATATCAAAACAAGCTTGCTTATGGATCTTTAGAAGAGTATGGCGACCATTTTTTGGAGCTGTTTAACGAGGCTGTAAGGATGAGGCTGAGAAGCGATGTCCCTTTCGGTGCCTTTTTAAGTGGCGGAATTGACTCAAGCATGATCGTTGCGGTTATGAGTAGATATCTTAACAAGCCGGTTAAAACTTTTTCTATAGGATTTGAAGAAGAAAGTTATAACGAACTTCCTTTTGCACGGCTTGTTGCTGATAAATATAAGACAGAGCATCATGAGTTTGTTGTGAAACCTGATGTGGTGGATGTCTTGCCGAAACTGATGTGGGCCTATAATGAACCCTACGCAGATCCATCAGCTGTACCAACATATCATCTGTCAAAAGTAACAAGGCAGCACGTTACTGTTGCCTTAAGCGGTGATGGCGGTGATGAGTGTTTTGCCGGATATAATCGTTATGCTCATGCATTATCATCTTATAAATATAATAAATATACAGATTATATCGGTAAAAAAATGATAAGCAAAATTGCCGGGATACTTCCGGCCGGAAAGACCGGGCACAGCTTTCTTAGGCGGTTAAAAAGTTTTCTGAAGCACATATGTGATCGGCCTGAAAAGCAGTACCTAAGGTGGATCTCTCATTTTGATGATATTATGAGAAAAGATATATGCTCTTCTTCCTTTAACCGCTGTATTGAAGGTGTTGGCCCGTCCGGTTACATTGAAGCCTTGTATAATGATTCAGATGCCGAATCTTTTATGGATAAGGTTTTAAACGTTGATGTGATGTCATACCTGCCCGAGGACCTTATGGTTAAGACAGATATTGCAAGCATGGCATGCTCTCTTGAGGTGCGTTCACCTTTTGTGGATCACAGGGTAATGGAATTTGCAGCAGCCCTTCCTTCTGATATGAAACTGCACGATGGGACTCTGAAATACTTTCTTAAACATATTGCAAAAGACCTTCTGCCTTCAGATATTGTAAGCAGGAAGAAACAGGGGTTCGGCCTGCCGATCGCAAAATGGCTCAGGGAAGATCTGAAAGAAATGACATATGATATGCTGACTGACAGAAGTGCCAAAGAACGCGGCTATTTCAGCGAGGCAAAGGTAGAGGAGCTGTTGTTAGAGCATATGACAGGGCAAAGTGATCACTGCTACAGAATTTGGAATTTGTTATGTCTTGAGCTTTGGTTTAGATCTTATGAAGAGAATGTGTGTAATGGCAATACATTCTGTTAGAGCCTTTCATATAAAAACATGAAAGGCTCTAAATTTGACACTACGGTTCTAGTGACGAGGATGGAATGACATCTGATACGGATATAACATATGAGCAGTTATGTTAATTTTGGTAATAATTAAAATAATGGCACCCATTAAACGGTCAATGTCAATAGGAAGCACTTCTCCTGTTATAAAAATCCTTATCTTGTTTGCATTATGCCAACCATGATGATTCTGCTGTCTTTGTTTTGCACCTGAGAGGTCTTTTTTTATTAGTACTAAGTTACTGTTTCGCACCAGGCACCCATCAGGATCAAGACTATCAGAATTTAACTGTCTGTAGCTCCTGGCATATTAACATGCCCCAGAAAACCTTCAGTACCATACCCTGTCCAATCTGTTTTTCCATCTCACGTTTAATGGCTCACGGTATGGGCAAAACAGTCCGCCATGCAGTTTTCACCATGGCGTTACAAATTGTTATAGATGAGACAGGTTTCCAACTACGAACTTTGGTTTAATACCAGCCAATAGTAAGGTTCACTGGTGGAGCCAGTTTCTAGGCAAAGTCTTTCAATGGACCAAACTTTTTTTGGTCTCGTATTATGTAATAACAGGCACGGGCCAGCTTATGTGCTATAGCCTTTATTGCTATTACGTTATTTGTTTTAGCCATCTTTTGTTATGATAACGCTTAACATAGTCATAAATCTACAAAGCGAGGTTTGTGGATTCAACATATGTCTGGCTCCGCTGCTTTTTTTACTGCACCAGCTTGAAGATTGCGCAAGACCTGTTCCTGTAAACGCATCGAAACATTTTGCTTTCTGAGAGGATTGCATCTCTCACTGTTTTTAGCTTTACCACAATGGCTGGATCGACCAGACGGAGCGATTTTATCTGTCTGAGCAACTCTGAATCAGACTGGTAGTCCAAGGCAACGACATTGTTGTCGAAGTTCATGTTATAGAAATAGTACTTCTGTGCGCTATCTGTGTATACAACATCTGTTCCTAGATTCTGGGTGTGAATTGCTCTGATTGCGTTCATGTGCGGTTTTGGGTTCAGAAATGCGGCTTTGTCGTAACGATTTGTCAATTTTAGATAGTCTTTCCAGTTCGTAGATATGTCTTTTCTGTATCCTACCTGAAGGGCTCCGTGGGTGACAACGGTCACGGCGATGACCCCGATGATAAACAGCGACACAGTTTTACCTTTTATTTGTCGCTCAAGACAAACTCCAACCGGTACGATGCTAAGAAAGAAAAACACCAGGGTATATCTCAACCAGTAGAACATCGGAGTTATGAAGAAGACCGCCCACGAGAGACACGCAAAGGTCAGATAACCATAATCTCTCCTCCTGATCACTATGCCCAGCACGTGTGCAGGCAGCATTACGTACAGAAATAAGAGACCCCACCCGCCCCGGCGTGACGAGTGGGAGAAGTTTCCCCACACGGTTGAAATTGATTCGACAAGACGCCCCAGAGTTTTTTCCGAGTTATAGAATCTGGCGTTTTTCGTCGCCATGTTTTTCGCAGAAATTTGAATGGAGTTTTGTTTGTGCATGAAACCAAAGGAATAGGGATAAATAGGGTTGTGATAGGTGATGGTATTGCGAACGTACTGATACAAGCCAAGACAGGCAATAAGCATCAAAGACAGTGCTGAGTTCTTTAGTATCTGACGAAGAGCTTGTGTCGACCTTGCCGAAACTCTGATTACCCAGAGCTGACGTCCAAAGTATAGCCACCATGCTACTGCGCACACAGGGACGACGGAGAATCGAAAGGATCCGCAGACAAGCCCGCAGACAAGTGAGAGCTGGATTGTATTGAAAAGGCGAAACTTTCTCAATGCCAGCATGAACGCTAGTAGCAGAAGCGTGGCAATGGTGTGGTCGCCCATGCAGGTGTTCATTTGTATCATACTGAAATAATTGAACAGGGCCAAAGGAGACACAAAGAAGCTGGTTCTTGCCGAACAGCCAAGGGAGCGACACATACGGTAAACGGCTGCAACGGAAACAGGCCCGAATAGAAGAGAAACAAAAGTGATAAGCAGGTCACTTCTTGCAAGGCTCAGGACCCAAAAATACAAGAGAGAAAGGTTTTTCGGATACCCATTCATGTATTCGTGCCATGCCATGCTTTTTAACATGCCGCCGGTGATGTCTATGTACTGGCCATGCTTTAGGATGTTCACGGCAATAGGCAAGTGATAGGCCAGGGCATCACACGTGTACGGTTTTAGGAGGTATCCACTTACCACCTTGACGGTAATTAGTCCAAGGAAAATGACGAAAGGAACACAAAGTAGAAAACTGTCACATTCCTGCCATAGATTTTTGAGTGCTCCATATGTAACATGTCCATCTGTCTTGTGTAGTGTAAAAGCATTGCTACGTCTTTGAGCAACAACTATGCATATGCACAATGCTAAAACAAATAGAGCAGTGTTTGCAATTATCCCCCCAGCATGAAGCTGTGGTGCGATAATTGCAAATCCACCGATCGTTCCCCTTGATGTTTGCCAATTGATGCCAGTGTTAAGCAATAATACAAGAACGGCAACAAGAATGGAAGCAGGCAGGAACCCGCGGCACAAGTTTTGTAATCTGCAACATAAATCGCGGAAGGTTTCCTCTGTTGACAACAGTAATAGCGAAGGAGTGATGCGCCATAAGCCCGCTGTGACAAGAATGCTTGTCAGGCCGGTAAAGAAAACAGTTGTGGGGTTTGCAGCGTGTATTAAGAATGCGAGAAAAAAACAGACCCCAACATAGTGGGAAAGTGAAAATGTGGTCGCAGCGAGTAATCGGTCCAGTGGGCTTTTTGTGAATCTTGCGCTAATTGCCAGGTAGACGAGGAAGATCAGGCTGGACAATCCGAATAAAACAAGGTTATTAAGAAACAGATACTGAGTCATCCTGAAAATCTCAGATTAACTTTCTTGTTATACTCAGAATTAATCGTTCGATTCATGTTTAAAAAATTTTCTCTTTTTAATAAATTTAGCCAAATATATTAAAATAAAACTAGGATGGATAAGCAGAACCATCACTATTAATCCTGGGAATCCAATTCAATTAGAACCCGTTTCTTTAGCAGCAGTAATGAAAGTGTAATATAAGAAATTATGCATATAGACAACCAACCATAATCCAAAATGTTCAATAGAATAATAAAAAATTACAATTTTAGTATCTCATTTTTGAGAAAAGTGTATAACGCTACGGCCCATGTAAAGCCGCTGATTAGGGATTGTTTTTTTGCTTTATATAGAATGCTAATCCCTCTAAAACGATAATGATATTGTTAAAATACTGAAAAAAGCATATATTACTTTTGGAACTGAACCGCTTCGCGGAGACACCTCACAATCGCCCAACGAACAATATCTATCCATCTTGCAAAAATTAATTTCTGAAACAATCAAAATCTAATACAATATCTCCCTGGTAAATGTTTTTTTCTT
>Ga0208648_1000444_pt1 | contig 43091 bp, 36 predicted proteins | sample AntAceMetag02UKL_FD_184772 | JGI IMG/M metagenome (GOLD analysis project Ga0208648, IMG submission 184772) | Saline lake microbial communities from Ace Lake, Antarctica - Antarctic Ace Lake Metagenome 02UKL (SPAdes) (version 2) | ecosystem: Environmental > Aquatic > Non-marine Saline and...
ATCGTGGTTATGTAAAAATGGTAGTTGACAGCACCGGCAACGTCGGCATCGGGACGACAGCACCGACAGTTGAACTGGATGTTGTTGGGGATATTTATGCTTCAGGAGATGTTTCAGCTCTAACATTTAGCGATAGAACACCTTATCCTAAAGATTTAGAAATAGCTTATAAATCTGTTCTTTCTATGATGAGACTTCCTGAAGGAGAATATGATGAAGGTAATAAGGAATTTCAATTGGATCACTCTAAATTAACTGATTTTATTAAGTCAGGAGATGGAAGAGATTTGTCAGCCACTGTATCTGCTCAAAATGAAGTAATTAAGGATTTGATTAAGAGAATTAATGAGTTAACAAAAAGAATTGAGGTTTTGGAAAAGCGTTAATTTTATAAAAATCTAAAATTAGATTTTTATAAAATTAACGCTTTTTTTTTGGGTTTTTCATCTCTCGAATTTTTTGGTAACTCCCGATTTTCCAAAAATCCGAGAGACATTAACTCAAAAATACAGGAGATATTTCTAGAAAACGGCTCAACCAAGCCAAATAATTTTTCAAATTCTCTCCGCACAAGTATTAGAGCCATATTCTAGCTATTCCATTAGAATATTGGGGTATTTTAATGGAATTGAAGGGTTTTCCGACATTTTTTATCCAAAAATCCGAGAGGTTTTTACCAAAAAACAGTCAATTTTGATTAAAAAATTGCGTAATTTAATTGGTTGTGGTGTAATTTGACTTTTTTGGAAAAAATTGAGAGATATTATTAACCTAATTTTGAATTCAAAATAAAAAGAAAAATTTGTACTCCCTCAAAAATGAGGGCGATCTCGTAGGAATTTATATTTAAATATTATCAGGTATAAAAAAAATCAACCCTGTTAATGAAACTTAATAAATAAACTGTTATAATATGTAAAGATAGACAGAAGAAATAATTTTTTAAAATTCGAAACTTTAAATTTATTTAATATTATGTTTAATCAATATAGGCCAAGTTTTAATAAGTTTAGCCCAAACAACAAAGGAAGAGGGAATTTCCGAGTGAAAGGTCCAATTAAGAGTTTTCGGGATTTGGAGGTATATAGCAAGACTACAGCTTTGTCTGCAGATATTTTTACTCTGCGGGTACCGGAGGGTTCTGAGTTGGAAGAAGAAATGGCTTTGTTAAAAAATATTTCTAAACATATTCCAAAAATGATTGCCGAGAGTTATGGAAATCGTTTTGATAATTTTTCTTTAGCGGAACGCAAATTAGAAAAAACTGCTGAGATTATCTCTTCGGTTATTTCTAAAATTGACTTTATTTTATCGGTGTTGAAAAAAGAACAAAGTGAAGATTTAGAAAAAGAGAAAGAAAAAGAGAAAAAGGATAACGAGTTGAACGAAGATTTTAATGCAAAAATTAATCAACTTTTGAAAGATTACACAGCGGTACGGATGAAGGTGCTTAATTTAAAAAGGTCGTGGGTACGACTGAATGAGAAGTTTGGTAACAAATAGTATGGATATTTTTGAGAAAAATTTTGATCAATGGAATCAAACCAAGAAGAATCTAGAAAAAGATATGAATAGTTTGGATAATTTCCCCAAAGAGGGTGAAGTTTGGGTGAGCTATCTTGGTAAAAATATTGGAGTTGAACAAAATGGTGGAATTGATAATTTTTCTCGCCCGGTTCTAGTTATCAAGAAATTTAATAATCAAATGTTTTGGGTGGTTCCTCTTTCAACCAAACAAAAGAAATTTGACTTTTATTTCAATTTTAAAGATAAAAATAACCAGCAGGCTTCTGTAGTTTTGGCTCAATTAAAATTGATGAGTAGTAAAAGGTTTAAGAGGAATCTTTATAAGATATCTAGGGATGATTTTGTTAAGATTAAAGGGAGATTAAAGGAATTTATTAGTTGATTGTTTAGAAGAAAAATCGAAATCCCGCCGAAGCGGGATTTCTCAAAGCTTCCGAAGAAGTACTGTATCTCTTTATAGTAACAAAGACAAAAAAAAAGTCAATCTTTAAAATGTCAAAAGAAATTCAAACCCAAAAAATTATTACTCACTGTCCTTATTGCCAAGGACCTAATATTGTTAAAAGTGGGGTGCGAAAAAAGAAGCATGAAACGGTGCAGATTTATTATTGTAAAAATTGTGATAAAAAATTTACTTCTAGTATTACAAAAAATAGAACATATCCGCTTAGAGTGATTTTAGAAGCTATCAATGGTTATAATAGTTTTAAAACAATGGAAGAATCAGCTAAATTGGTAAACGAAAAATATGGACTTTCCATAAGCTCTCAAAATATTAGTAGTTGGATGAAGGGTTTTAAGGAATACTTACCGATATTGCGAATGAGGGATTATATTTCTCAAAAATATGACAAAAAAGATATTTTTGTAGAAGCTCATCTTTTCCATGGTCAAATTTATGACTTTTTATATCATCGAGCTAAAACAGATTGTGTTATTGACGAATTTTTTAAACACCAGAAATTTAAGCCTTTGCAGAAGTTTTTAGAGATTATTGATACAGAATGTCCTCATCAAATTTTTAAGGATAGTCCAAAAAGAGCTTCTGAGTATAAAAATATTTTTAATATGGATCAAGTCAAAATTACTCCGCGACCGAATTTCGCTTGTAAAACAGCTAAATTTGTTTTGCAAACAGTAGTGAATAATAAATTACGGCATGAAGTTTTACAAAAATTCATGTTGTTGAATGATTCGGTGACAGTGGCGACGGAGGTGCCGATATTGTTAGATTATAAAGATGTGCAACATTTCAAAGGAATGAAAAATTTTATAGTGCCTTTAGAATTAAAAGAGGAGGAGGTTATTACTGGACATATTGATATTGTGCAGATTAGAAATGGAGCTGTTCATATTTTAGATTTTAAACCAGGAGCGAAGCGGGTGAAACCCATTGAGCAGTTAACTATTTATGCCTTAGCTTTATCACGACTAACTGGTTTGAAACTTTTTCACTTTAAGTGTGCTTGGTTTGATGAAAATGATTACTTTGAGTTTTATCCTTTGCATGTGGTAATGAAAAAGAAGAAGAAGTAGTTTGCCTAGAGGTTGTTAAAGGGGTCAGCCACCTTTTTATGATATAATTACTGTAATGAGTAACTTTGGAATGAGTTTTGTTTATATAGATGGAGCAAATTTACATAAAGGATCATTAGAATTAAACAACAAAATAGATTATAAAAAATTTGGTGGTTGGTTAAAACAAAAATATAAGACAGATAAGATTTATCTTTTTATCGGTTTAATTCCTAAGTACTCAAAACTTTATCAAAGACTTCAGGAGTATGGTTTTATTTTAGTTTTTAAGGAAACTGTAATGAATGGAAACGGAGAAGTAAAGGTAAATTGTGATGCCGAGTTAGTCTTGAAAGTTGTTTCTGATTTTTATGAAGAGAAAACAGATAATTTTGTTATTATTTCTGGAGATGGAGATTTTGGTTGTTTAGTTGAGTTTTTGTTGGAAAAGAACAAAAGAGTATTAATATTACCACCAGTGAAAGAAAAGTGTTCTTATCTATTAAGAAAAACCAAGGTTCGAATTTCACCATTAGATGAACATTATCACAAATTTTCTTCAAAATTGTTGGGAGAACAAAAAGAAAAAGCCCCCGACAAGGACGAATCCATGTAAGGGCCTCTTTCATAATGATAATTATATATTATCAGTTGTATAAAAAAAGTCAACTTTGTTAAATAGAAAGTGAAAAAATAATGAGTAAGTTTGATTTCAGTGATAGCGAAACAGTATGTAGTAGCTAAAGATGGTGCTAGAAGGTCAGATTTTATTTGGATTGACCTATTTTTGATTTTTAGGAAGTAAAATATACCTTTTTATCTTACAGTTATCCACCAAAGTTGTTATGTTTTGGTCAAAAATGTTATATAATTGTTTTTATAATCCGTAGTGTATGATGTGGTAGGAGTCTTTTTGTATTATTTATGTTTGATAACTTAATCGAATTAATTAAGAATAGTGTGACAACCGTTGTTGGGTTTACTATGGGTGCTTTGGGCGTTAATAATGGCGAATTATTCCAACCTCAAGATCTAACTCTAACCTCCGGTGATGTCGAAATTGCTCAGGATTTATCTGAAGATAATGGTTTTTTTGGAACTCAAGTGGCGAGTATTTCTGAATCTTTACAAAGTATTTTACCTTCAATGGAAGTGGAGGAAGAAAGTGGCGACAGCTTTGCTGTCGCCACTCCGATTGTTGCCCCAGAGGGTGAAACTGATTATTTTGACCGAGAGGATGTGAAGTCAGCTGTCTTTATTCGTCCGATTACTGTTGTGGAAGAAACTGCTTCTACAACAACTGTACTTTCTCAGGTGGAAGATTTACAGCGTTCTATCAATCCAATTAAATCTACCAAGAAAGTAAAAGAGGTTGATGTTTCTTTAATTCTTTCGATTGATTTTGATAAGTTTAATACTAATTTACAAATTACAGATATTACAGATGATGATGATAGCTACTACAGTAAATATCAATTTAATTCTTTAGCTATTAGAGATAAAGTTTGGCAAGAAGTGACCAAGGAAAAAAGTATTTCAGTTACTAAAGCTAGATTAGATGAACGAGATTTAGGTGATTATCTTTCTGAAGAATTGGGAGAAGTGGTTGATAATGAAATTATTTTCTTGAAAGAAGTTCAGAAAATACAGATAGCTAAGAAAGCAAAAGCTGATGCTTTAGCTGTTGAGATAAAGAATAAATTAACAGAATACGAAACATTAGTTGGTAAAGTTTTGGATGTTGAAAATGAAGAATTCGGTGACTATGTTCCTGTTAAAAAAAGTAAAGTGACTACTGTGGAGGAAAATGTAGATAATATTACTGATTCTGGGGTGGTTGATAATGAAGCTCCTCTGTTAGTTATTCAGGGAAATAATCCAGCTCTAATTCAAATTGGTGCTACCTATTCAGATATGGGAGCTAAGGTAACAGATAATCTTAGTAATAATTTAGGAATTGTTATTAGTGGTGATGAAGTAGATACTTCTATAAAAGGATCTTATTTTGTAACTTACACGGTGACTGATGAAGCTGGAAATATTGCGACTGCGACGAGGGAAGTAATTGTTTACGATTATGGAATTACTCCTGTGGTAGAGGAAATTGTACCAGAGCCTGTTGTGGAAGAAGTTGTACCTGAACCTGTTGTGGAAGAAGTTTTGCCCGATGAAGAAGAAATTGTAATTATTGAAGAAGAAGTAATTGTTGAAGAAGAAGTAGCCACAACTACAGAAGAAATAATTATTGATGGTGAGGAAGAAGTAGCCACAACTACAGAAGAAATAATTATTGATGGTGAGGAAGAAGTAGCCACAACCACAGAAGAAGCAGCGGAACCTGAAGTTGAAGAAGTCACTGTTAGTGTTGTTGATGTTGCTGTGGAAGCAGTTAGTACTGTTGTAGAGGGTGGTAAAAAAGCTGGTAAGAAAGTTAAGGATGTTGCTAATGTAGCTGTTGAAGCAACTACAGCCGTGTCTGAGACAATTGTTGAAGTAACTACAGTTGTATCCGAAGCTGTTGTTGAAACAACTACGGCTACCGTAGAACAAGTATCTGAAGCTGTTGAAACTATTACTGAGGAAGTTTCAGCTATGATTAAAGCTGTTCACTTCATGGAGTTGCTTGGAAATATTAGTTCAGCTTTGCAGGCAAGTATCAGTACAATTAGTTCATCCCTAGGAGCTAATATTTCAAATGCTGGTGAAGGACTGAATAACACTATGGAAAGTACTGGAAGTTTACTTAAAGATATGATGGTTAATATTGGAGAAGGAATTACAAAAGGATTAAATAAAACAGGTAATGAAATTACAAAAGGGTTTAAAAAAACCAGTAATGTGTTTATTTTAATCAGTTCTGCTCTAAGGGCTAACATTTTAGATACTAGTGAAGTTCTTAATAACACCATGGAAAGTACTGGAAGTTTATTGAAAGATGTAACAGTTAATATTGGAGAGCAGGTTACGAAAGGATTTAAGAAAATGAGTGATGTAACTATAAAAGGATTAAAGAAAACAGGTGATGTGATTATTCGGACTAGTTCTATTTTGAGAGTTGAAGCTATAAAAGGAATGAAGAAAACGGGTAATGTAGTTGTCCAAATTAGTTCTGTTTTAAGAGCTAATATTTTAGATGCTAGTGAAGGTTTGGAAAGTATTGGTAAAAATGTTGGAAATTCTATATTAGAAATTTCAGACGAGATGGTGACTAATGTTGTTGGTTTTCGTGATTCGGGAAAAGCTGATACTGATTTGACGGAAAGTTTTAATGAAGATCCTATTTATGAAAGTGAAAGTTTTATTAGTTTTGTATTACGACAAGCTAAGGAAGTTCCAGCAAAGTTAATTAAGAGAGTGATTGGGACCAGTGAAGGGATGACAGCGTCGGTGATTGATTACAATCGGTCAGATGATTCTAATTTAGAAATAGTTAATGAAGAATAAAAAATGGCAAAAGAAAATAAAAAAATTAGGATAGCGATTAATGGTTTTGGAAGAATAGGCCGAGTTTTTTTTAAGTTAGTTTTTGAAAGAGAAGATATAGAAGTCGTAGCTATCAATGATTTATCTGATAAAGCAAATCTTTCATATTTATTAAAATATGATACTCCCTATGGGAGATGTTTTCAAAATTGTTTGGGCGTTTTTAATGATATTAAGTTTCTTAATGAGCCTGTTCCACAGTATTTACCTTGGAAAGATTTGGATATTGATGTAGTTATTGAAGCTACGGGTGCTTTTAATACTTATCAAAAAGCTAGTGCTCACATTGAGGCTGGTGCTAAAAGAGTTATTTTAACCGCTCCTGTTAAAAGTGAAAAACCTGTGGAGGTCCAACCTCCACAGGTGGAGGTTGGACCTCCGAAGATTCCTGATTATGATATCTCAGGAAAAACAGTTTTGATGGGAATTAATGACGATGAACTAAAAACTTGCCAGATTAGTGCAAATGGTTCTTGTACAACTAATGCTGTTGGTCCTGTTTTACAAATTTTCAATCAAACAGTTGGAGTAGAAAAAGCAATTTTAAATACTATTCACTCATATACTTCTACTCAGAAATTAGTTGATTCTCCTAACAAAAAAGATTTTCGTAAAGGACGAGCTGCTGGACAGAATATTATTCCAACTAGTACTGGAGCTGCTGTTGCGACGACTTTGGCTATTAAAGATTTAGCTGGAAAATTTGATGGTATGGCAATGAGAGTTCCAACGGTGTTGGGTTCAATTGTTGATTTAACTTTTATTTCTAAAGTCGAAACTACTGTGGAAAAGATTAATGGGATTTTAAAGGAAGCTAACAAAGATAAAATTTGGGAAAATGTTTTTACTGTGACCGAAGAACCAATTGTCTCTTCTGATATTATTGGTGACCCCTATGCATCTATTGTTGACTTGTCTTTAACTAGGGTTATTGGTGGTAATTTAGTTAAAGTTTTAATTTGGTATGATAATGAAATGGGTTATGCAAGAACATTGATTAAGCATTTACTTGCTACTCGGGATTAAGTTAAACAGAATAAATAAATATGAAAATATTAATTGCATCTGACCATGCGGGGTATGAATTAAAAAAAGAATTAATTTCTTATCTTACTAAAATAGATTATGAAGTTGAGGACAAGGGTTCTTTTAAGTATTTACAAGAGGATGATTATCCTGATTTTGTTGCACCTCTAGCTCGTGAAATTTCTGAAAATGATGATTTAAAAGGTATTATAATTGGTGGTTCTGGACAAGGTGAAGCGATGGTGGCTAATCGTTTTGAAGGAGTGAGAGCTGCTGTTTATTGTGCTAATAATTTGGATATTATAAAACTTTCTCGGGAGCATAATAATGCTAACATTTTGTCATTGGGAGCAAGGTTTCTTTCAATTAGAAAGGCTAAAAAAGCCGTAAAATTGTGGTTAGAGACATCTTTTGCGGGTGAAGAACGTCATTTACGTCGTTTAGCAAAAATAAAGTTACTGAGAGGCAAGGCCTCTCTCTAAATTGTGGATAACTTATGAAAAACATAGAAATAATTCCAGCTATTTTACCTAAAGATTTTGATGATTTAGAAAGAAAGTTAGCTCTTTTGAAAGACGTTTTTTCAATTTTAGGTGATAAAGAAAAACCAATTGTTCAAGTAGATCTTTGTGATGGATTATTTGTACCAGCTAAAACTTGGCCTTTTTCTGAAGGTAATTCTTTTGAAGAGTTGATTAAATTTGGTGATAATTTTGATTTTGAAATTGATTTATTTGTGAAAGATTCAAAAGATTTAGTGGCTAAGTTTCAGAAGATTGGAGTTAAAAGAATAGTTTTAAATATTAAAAGTCTGGGTGAACAATTTCCAAGTGAGTTATTTAATAATTTTGATGTGGAGTCAACTCAATTTGGTTTTTCTGTAAATTTAGAAATACCAACGAAATGTTTAGATCAATATGTTAGAGATGCTGATTTTTTTCAATTTATGGGGATTAGTAAAGTTGGTTATCAAGGAGAAAAGTTTAATCCAGAGGTGTTGAAAAAAATAAGGGTTTTTCGAGAAAATAATCCTGAAGTTATTATTTCAGTAGATGGAGGAGTTAATTTAAAAAATGCCAAAAGTTTAATTCTTGCAGGAGCTAATCGTTTGGTAGTTGGGTCAGCTTTATTTGGTAATAACGAAGCTGAAGAGATTGCTGATATAATGAGAGAATTTAGAAAATATGGAGAATAAAACAATTGATAAATTAAAAAATGTTTCAACTTTGGTTATGACTGAAGTGGTTGAAATGTTAAAAGAAGCTGGTTCTGGTCATATCGCTGGTTCTTTAGGTATGGTGGATATTTTTGTAGCTATGTATTTTAATATTTTAAAACATGATGCAAGTAATCCAGATTGGGATGAAAGGGATAGACTGGTTCTTTCTCATGGTCATACTTGTCCTGCTTTATATGTAACTATGGCAGAGGCTGGTTATTTTCCAAAAAGTAAATTAAGAGAATTAAGAAAGTTTGGTTCAGTTTTGCAAGGTCATCCACATAGAGAATGGCTAAAGGGAATTGAAACAAGTTCTGGACCATTAGGTTCAGGTCTTTCGCAAGCTGTTGGAATGGCTCTGGCTGATCGAATAAATTATTTTTCTGATTTAGAATCGAAGAAAAATAAAAAGTTTTTTTATTGTTTGATGTCTGATGGAGAAATGCAGGAGGGACAGGTTTGGGAAGCTTTGATGTTGGCTGGTAAGGAAAAATTAGGAAATCTTGTTGTTATTATTGATAGAAATAATATTCAGATTAGTGGTGAAGTTAAACAAGTAATGCCCTTGGAACCGTTGCATGAAAAGTTAGAATCATTTAATTGGCAAGTTTTGGAAATAGATGGTCATGATTTTAAACAAATTCTTGAAGCAGTGGAAATTGCAAAAAAGATAGCTTTATTACCCTTTAGTGAAACTCGACCAACGGTTATTATAGCTCACACAATTCCTGGAAAAGGTTTTCCTGAATTTGAAAATGACTACCATTGGCACGGAAAAGTTCCCACTAAAGATAAATAAAAAATCTGTGGAGGTTGGACCTCCACACTTTAATAATTTTTTTAGAGAATATTAATCTTCGGAGATTCAATCTCCGAATGAAAAACATAATATGAAAAAACCTCAATTTTTGAACGATCATATTTATCATGTTTATAATCGTGGAGTGGAGAAACGAGATATTTTTATGGATGATCATGATAGGTTTCAGTTTATTCATGATTTATTTGAGTTTAACGATGAAAATTTGGTAACAAATAAAAAATCTGTGGAGGTCCAACCTCCACAGGTTGAATTTTCTAAGATTGAGAACCAAAGGAGAAGAAAGACAGAAAGAAAAAAATTAACAGAGATATTGGCTTTTGTGTTGATGCCAAATCATTTTCATTTATTGTTAAGACAAAAAACGGATGATGGAATACCAAAGTTTATGCAAAAGTTGGGGACTGGTTATACGATGAGTTTTAATAAAAAATATGAGAGAGTAGGGAGTTTGTTCCAGGGAAATTATAAAGCAGTTTTAGTTGAGAGAGAAGAACATCTTCGATATCTTCCTATTTATATTCATCTTAATCCTATGAAAATTTTTGGAGGTTCAACCTCCGAAGATTGGAAGTTTTTAGAGAATTACAGATGGAGTAGTTTATTGGATTATGTTGGTAAGAAAAATTTTCCTTCTGTAATTGATAAGGAATTTTTATCAGTTATTTTAGGTGACGAAGAGGAACATAAAAAAGAAATCAAGGGATGGTTGCAGAAAGGTATAAATATTAGTGAAGCAATAGATGAGATTGTAAAAGATAATAAAAAATCTAGTTTAGTAAAGAAGTAATAGATATGGAAAAATTTATAGTCTAGTTATTAGTGTTATAAATTTACGGAGGTCTAATTTTGCCTGTCGACAGATAGATCCTCAAAGGCACAAATAAAATCTTTACATAGAAAGGTTTTTCTATTAATGTTAATACATGGAAATTAAGAAAAAAAAAGTTTTTGTTGGAGCTTCGGGCGGAGTTGATTCTTCTACCACCATGGCTATTTTGAAGGAACAAGGTTACGACGTAACGGGTGTTTTTATTAAGGTTTGGCAACCTGATTTTGTAGAGTGCCAATGGAAGGAAGACCGCCTTGATGCTATGAGAGTTTGTGCGACTTTGGGAGTGCAGTTTTTAGATTTGGATTTAGAGGAAGAATATAAGAAAGGTGTATTTGACTATATGGTTGATGGGTATAAAAATGGGAGAACTCCTAATCCTGATGTAATGTGTAATAAGAAAATAAAATTTGGAGCTTTTTTAGATTTTGCTCTTGAAAATGGTGCTGATCATGTTGCGACGGGACATTATGTAAGACTTGAGGATGGGAAGTTGTTAACTGGGGTTGATAAGAATAAAGACCAATCTTATTTTTTGTGGACTTTAACTAAAGAACAATTAAAATATTGTTTGTTCCCTATTGGTGGTTATGAAAAGATTAAGGTTCGAGAAATGGCAAAGAAATTTAAATTATCAACTGCCCAGAAAAAGGATAGTCAAGGTTTATGTTTTGTGGGTAAGGTTGATATGAAGGAATTTTTAGAGAGGTTTATTCCACAAAAAAAAGGAGAAGTATTGAACGAGAAGGGTGAAGTTATTGGAGAACATGATGGTGTTTTTTATTATACCCTTGGTCAGAGACATGGGTTTTTGATTACCAAAAAGGGAACTGATGATAAGCCCTATTATATTGTTAAAAAAGATTTAGAAAAAAATGAGTTGATGGTTTCAAATATTGTAGCAGGAAATTTTTCAGATAAATCTTTGAAGATTGAGGTGGGGGAGGTGAACTGGATTTCTGGAGAGATACCTGATTTGAGCAAGGAATATAAGGCTAAAGTGAGGTATCGCCAAATTTTACAGGATTGTCGTTTGATTGAGAAAGATGGAAAGTTTGTAGTTGAATTTTATGTTTTTCAAAATGTAGACCGAGGACAATCAATTGTTTTTTATGATGGAGAAATTTGTCTAGGCGGTGGGGTGGTTAAATAAATCAAAAGGTTCAATCTTCTGATTTAATTTTTGGTTTTTGATATGATTTTTTGATATAATGTAGGAATGGAAAAAGAGAACGACAAACAAATTTATATAATTAAAGCAAATGGTGAGAAAGAGATTTTTTTAAGTTCTAAATTAGAAAATTCTTTACGGAGAGCTGGAGCTGGTTCAAAAGCTATTGTTGAGGTGTTGGGGAATGTCCAGCAAGAGTTAACCGATGGCATGACAACAGCTGAGATTTATAGAGCTGCTTTTAAAACATTGAGTGACATTGAAGGGGCTTCATCTGCTGTGAAATATTCTGTAAGAAGAGCTGTAATGGATTTAGGTCCAGACGGTTTTTCTTTTGAAGATTTTGTGGCTGCTATGTTGAAAGCCACTGGTCATAAAGTGCGACTAAGGCAAAATATAAAGGGTTTATGTATATCTCATGAGATTGATGTAATCGCTGAAAGTGATAAGGAATTCATAATGGCAGAGGTTAAGTTTCATAATAAGCAAGGGATGAAGTCAGATTTGAAAGTTATTCTTTATGTGAAAGAAAGATGTGATGACATAAGAAAAAGTGAATTTTGGAATAATGTTAAGAAAGGTCTTGATAAAAAGTTTTGGTTAGTGACTAACACTAAATTTACTAGTAAGGCTATTAAGTACTCTGAATGTTGTACCGACCTAAGTTTAATTAGTTGGAATTATCCAGAAGGTGGAAGTTTGCATAAAATTATAACTGATGCAAAATTATATCCATTGACTTGTTTAGAGTCTTTGAGTAAATATGAAAAGAAGTTATTTCTAAAAAAGAATATTGTGCTATGTCGTGAGCTAAAGCAAGGAGGGGAAAGAATTTTTAATTTAGTTGGCATCTCTGAAGAGAAAAGAGAAGTTACTTTAAAAGAAATTGATGCTTTGTTAGCGAGGGATTAAAATCCTATTAAATACATTAAAATTTGTTATAATTATTCGATTGAATTTGTTTTAGTGAAAATATATAAAAAGAGAAAGTTAGTTATTTTTATGAGAAATGTTATTATTTAATGAGTTATTAATTAATATAAGATTAAATCTTATTTAACAGTGTAAATATGAGTTATAATTTTGAAAAATTAAAAAAAGAAGTTTCTGACATTGAGAATTGGTTAATTAAAGAATTGTCTGGTATTAGGACTGGTTTAGCTTCTATTTCAATTCTTGATAATGTTAAGGTTGATAATTATGGTTCTTTATCTCCAATTAATCAGGTGGCTAATATTACCAAAGAAGATGCTAAAACAATTCGTATTAGTCCTTGGGATCAATCCCAGATTCAACCTCTTGAGAAAGCTCTCACAGAAGCTGATTTAGGGATATCAGTGGCGGTTGATGATAAGGGAATTAGAATGTCTTTTCCAGAATTAACCAGTGAAAGGAGACAAGATTTTGTTAAGATGGCTAAGGCTAAGTTAGAACAGGCAAAAGTTTCTTTAAGAGGTGGAAGAGATGAAGTGTGGAATGAACTTCAATTGAAAGAAAAGGAAGGGGAGATTGGTCAAGATGAAAAATTTCAATTGAAAAATGAAATGCAAAAGATTATTGATGATAAAGGAATTGTGTTAGTGGAATTATTTGAAAAAAAGGAGAAGGAAATAATAGAGTAAAAAAATATGTCAATTTTAATTTTTATTGTAGTTCTAGGTATTTTAATTTTTGTCCATGAATTGGGCCATTTTATTTTTGCTAAGAAGACAGGGATGTTCGTGGAAGAGTTTGCAATTGGTTTTCCGCCAAGGATATTTAGTTTCAAAAAAGGGGAAACGAAATATTCACTCGGACTTATTCCAATTGGTGGTTTTGTTAAAATTCTAGGGGAAGAATATGACGAGGATGATTGTGACGAAAAACCAAAAAATTATGAGAGAAGATTTAGTAATAGACCTAAGTGGGCCCAAGCGGTTGTTTTGGTAGCAGGGGTATCTTTTAATTTTTTGTTAGCTTGGATTCTTATTTCAATTGGTTTTATGTCTGGGTTGCCTGTTTCAGTTGATCAATTTGAGGGTGAAACTATTAGTAATCAAGAATTAACTTTGCTAAGTATTTTACCAGATTCGCCAGCAGAAGAGGCTGGTTTAATGGCAGGAGATGTTATTTTGTATTTAGAAACAAGCTCTGATTCAGTTCAAGATATAAAAGGTTTAGATAGAGTTGAAAATTTTATTGCTTCTCACGGTGGACAGGAAATAGATGTGCTTTATAAAAGAGGTGATGAGAACATGTTAACTCAACTTACGCCAAAGGAAGGTATAATCGAAGGAAAGCCAGCGGTAGGGGTGTCTTTTGGGATGATAGGGACTATTAAGTTTGGTGTTATAAGAGCTTTTTGGGAAGGAGCAAAAACAACCTTTTCTTTGACCATAGATACCACTGTTGGTTTGTTCTTTTTTGTTAAAGGTTTGATTACTGGTTCAGCTGATTTGTCTCAGGTGTCTGGTCCAATAGGGATTGTTTCAATGGTGGGGGAGGCATTCAATTTTGGTATTATTTATTTACTTAGTTTTGTGTCTATAATTTCTATTAACTTGGCAGTTATTAATTTAATTCCTGTGCCAGCTTTAGATGGGGGAAGATTATTGTTTGTTTTAATTGAGGCAATTAAAGGTTCTCCTATTAAAGCTAAGGTAGCTAATCTGCTTAATTTAATTGGTTTTGTTTTGTTAATTTTATTGATGTTGGTTGTTACTTTTAGTGATATAAGTAAGTTTTTCTAAGATTCAAATTTTATAGAGTTTATCGAAATCTTTAGAGTTTACCTGTTGAACAGACAGGGTTTAACTTTCTATAAGTTTTTTGTGATTAGTAAAATAACCTGTTTTTAATCTTTTAAAAAATCTGTGGAGGTCCAACCTCCACAGATTTTTTGATTGGTTGTTAGAAAATTAACTTTTGACCAAATAGCTATAATAAGTTAATATTATAGCAATGTTACAAAGTAATCTATTTACTAAAACTAGAAAAGAAACACCTAAAGATGAGATGGCTAAAAATGCCAAGTTACTTATTCAAGCTGGTTTTATTAATAAGGAAATGGCGGGGGTGTATTCTTATTTACCTTTGGGTTTTTTAGTAATAAGAAAGATTGAAGAGATAGTAAGAAAAGAGATGAATGCTTTGGATGGTCAAGAGCTTTTAATGCCAGCTTTACATCCTAAGGAAAATTGGGAAAAGACTGGAAGATGGGAATCTTTAGATGTTCTCTATAAAGTAATTGATTCGTTAAAAAGGGAAAGTGCTCTTGGACCGACTCATGAAGAAATTGTTGTTCCTTTGGTAAAATCTTTTGTTTCTTCTTATCGAGATTTACCTTTTTCTGTTTATCATTTTCAAAATAAGTTTCGAATGGAGGAAAGATCAAAGTCAGGAATTTTAAGAGGACGGGAGTTTTTAATGAAAGATTTATATTCTTTCCACAGTAGTAAGGAAGATTTTGAAGATTTTTATGAAAAGATAAAACAAGCTTATTTAAATATTTTTAAGGAAATCGGTTTAGGTGAATTAACTTATTTAACTTTTGCTTCGGGAGGAACTTTTTCTAAATTTTCTCACGAATTTCAAACCATTTCAGAAACTGGTGAAGATACTATTTATGTTTGTCAGAAGTGTAGAGTAGCCATTAATAAAGAAATTATTGAAGAACAAAAAGTTTGTCCTGAATGTGGTAGTAGTGATTTAATTGAAGAGAAAGCTGTTGAAGTAGGTAATATTTTTGATTTAAAGAATAAATTTTCTAAACCATTTGAATTAGAATATAAAGACCAACAGGGTGAAAGAAAAGATGTTTTGATGGGTTGTTATGGTATTGGAATTAGTCGGGTAATGGGAACTGTTGTTGAAGTGCTTTCTGATGAAAAAGGTATTGTTTGGCCAGAAGCTATTGCTCCTTTCCAAATTCATTTATTGAGTTTAGGACAAGATGAAAAAACTAAAGAAATTTATGAAAAACTAATTGCAGATGGTAAGGAGGTTCTTTATGATGACAGGGATGTGAAGGCGGGGAAAAAGTTTGCCGATGCTGATTTGATTGGTTTACCTTGGAGAGTTGTGGTGAGTGAAAGGAGTTTAAAGGAAGGTGGAGTTGAATTGAAAGGGAGAACAGAAAGTGAATCAAAAATAGTAAAAGTAGAAGAGTTGTTTAAATAAAATGAAAAAAAAGAGCTTTTTAGAAAGATTAAAGAAGAAATTCAAGAATTTATTTTCTAATGATATTGGAATTGATTTAGGAACAGCCAATACTTTAGTTTATGTGCGAGGAAGAGGGATTGTTTTAAATGAACCTTCCGTGGTGGCTTTGAACGAGAAGACTGGACGGGTAGTGGCTGTTGGTAGTCAGGCTCAAAAAATGATTGGAAGAACTCCTTCACATATATCAGCTATTAAACCTTTAGTAGACGGAGTTGTTTCAGATTTTGAGATAACAGAAGAAATGGTAGCTCATCTTATTAATAGATCCCAGGAAAACTCAAGGAAGATGTTTGGTCCTAGAGTGTTGGTGGGAGTGCCTTCGGGAATAACTAATGTGGAGACACGGGCAGTACGTGATGCTGTTATGAATGCTGGGGCAAGAGTTGTTCATGTTATTGAAGAACCCATGGTAGCAGCTATTGGTAACCGTTTGCCAATTAAGGATGCTATTGGAAGTGTGGTGATTGATATTGGTGGAGGAACTACGGATATTGCTGTTATTTCTTTAGGTGGAATTGTTAGTTCAAAAAATTTGCGAATAGCTGGTGATAAATTTAATGAAGATATTATTCAATATGTTAGAAATAAATTTAAAATTTTAATTGGTGAAAAAACAGCTGAACGTTTGAAGATTGATATTGGTTCAGTTTTACCTTTGGATGAACCATTGGAAGCTACCATGAGAGGAAGAGACTTGGTGACTGGTTTACCTAGAGAAGTTGTGGTTAATGATACTCATATTCGTAAAGCAATTTCTCAATCTTTAGTTTTGCTATTGGACGGTGTAAAGGAAGTTTTAGAGATGACGCCACCAGAAATTGTTTCTGATATTTTAAACAGAGGAATTTTCTTAACCGGAGGAGGAGCATTAATAAAACAACTAGATGTACTTTTGGCTGAAATTGTTAAAGTGCCTGTGTATGTGACCGATGACCCACTGACGTCTGTGGCTCGAGGGACTGGGGTGGTATTGGAAGATATTAATGACTTCTTAGAAGTTCTCATTCAAGACGAAGATGGTATACCTCTCAAAGAATAATAAAGCTGGAAGTGGTAAGAAAAAGTATTTTTTCTTTTTAGCTGTTATTGTGGTGATTGTTTTATTTTATTTTAAAGCTACTTTTTTTCTAACAGAGCCTTTAAATTATATAGCGAGGCCTGTGTGGTGGTTTAAAAATTATTCATCGGAAATAATTTCTGATACTGTTAATCTATTTAAAACTAAAGCTAGTTTGGTGGAAGAAAATAAAAAGTTAAAGAAAGAATTAAATTACTTTAGCCCAGGAATTCTTCTTAATCAACTTTTGGTAAAAGAGAATAATGAATTAAAAAAAATTTTAGGAAGGAATAACGGTGATCAGAAGATTGTTTTAGCTAATATTTTGGCTAAACCTAATTTATCACCATATGATTCTTTGATTATAGATGCTGGTGAAGCTGAAGGTTTAAATAGAGGTGATAAAGTTTTCGTCAATAATGCTGTGATTGGTGAAGTTGCAGATGTTTATTTAAAGACAGCTAATGTTCGTTTGTATTCATTTCCTAACGAAATTTTGGATGTAATGGTTGGTTTTAATAAGATACTGGGAACAGCTATGGGTAAAGGAGGAGGAAATTTTGAAATGAAGTTTCCTCAAGGAGTGGCTATTAGTAAAGGTGATGTGGTCGTTTTGCCTGAAATGGAATTGTTTATTTTGGGGACAGTGGAGAGTATTTTAATTACTCCTGAAGATCCTTTACAAACAATTTTATTTAAAACTCCAGTAAATATTTTTGAATTAAGATGGGTTCAGATTCTTCAGGGAGAATAATAGCAAATATTTTTATTTGCTTGAGTATTTTTATTTTACCTTGGTGGTTATCTATTTCACTTATCTTGGTTTCTTTTTTTATTTTTAAACCATTTTACGAAGGTTTGTTATTTGGTCTGTTGATTGATTTACTCTATTTTAATCAGAGAGAGCTATTTTATAATTTACCAGCAGTGTTTATTTCTTTAGTAGTTATTTTTATATTAGTTCAATTATTAGGGAAGCAGTTAAGAATGAGGAATTAAGTTATGTTCTTAAGAAGAAAATCACAGTTACTTAATCGAAGGAGAAAAGCTACAGGGGATATAACTCCAGATAATATTTTTCTTGATTCAAAAAACTTACCCCAATTTGACGAGGATCAATTTGAGGGTCGTATAGAAAAATCCATTACAAAAAATGTTGGTAACTTAGTTGGAATTTTTTTCACTTTGATTATGTTGGCCTATCTTTTAAAAATTGGAAACCTTCAAATAGTAAAAGGGGTAGATTTTTTAAATAAAAGTGAAAATAATCATCTTCAGCATTCGGCTATTTTTTCAGAGAGAGGTATTATTTATGATAGAAATGGTAAAGAACTAGCTTTCAATTCACCCTATAGGGAAGTGGGTCAGGATTTTTTTAAGAGAGAATATGCTGATTATAAAGGTTTAGCTCATATTATTGGACATGTAAGTTATCCTTTGAAGGATAAAAGTGGGAATTATTACCAAGATGAATGTGTGGGTAAAGTTGGTGTTGAGAAATTTTTTAATGATAGGTTAAGTGGTAAGAAAGGATTGAAGATTATAGAGAAAGATGCTTTATTGGATATTATATCTGAATCAGTGATACAACCAACAGAGAAAGGTCAGAGTATTACTTTGTCTGTTGATATAGATGTTCAAAATGCTTTGTATAATTTTATTTTTGATTTAAAAGAAAAGATTGGTTTTAAAGGTGGTGCTGGGGTTTTAATGGATGTGGAGAATGGTGAGATTATTGCTTTAGTGAGTTGTCCTGAATACGATTTAGATGTGTTATCTAATGGTAAGGATAATAATGAAGTAGCCAAATATGTTTTAGCTAAAGATGAACCTTTTGTAAATAGAGTGACAACAGGTCTTTATACTCCTGGTTCAATTGTTAAACCTTTCTTAGCTATAGCTGCATTAAACGAGAGTATTATTAGTCCTGAAAAGAAAATATTAAGTACCGGTTCTATTTCTATTCCTAATCCATACTTTCCAGATAAGGAGACTGTTTTTAATGATTGGAAGGTTCATGGTTGGGTAGATATGAGAGATGCGATAGCTGTTTCTTCAGATGTTTATTTTTATGAAATAGGAGGTGGTTATCAAGGTCAAGTTGGTTTAGGAATTGATAAAATTAATGAGTACATTAAGATGTTTGGTTTTAGTGAAGAAACAGGAATAGAAGGTTTTACTGAAGAAAGAGGAACCATCCCTAATCCTAAATGGAAGGCCAAAATGTTTAATGGAGAAGATTGGACAATTGGGGATACCTATCATACAGCCATTGGGCAATACGGTTTTCAAGTAACTCCCTTACAAGTAGTAAGAGGGATTGGAGCCATTGCCAATGGAGGAAAATTATTCCGACCAACTATTATGAAAAAAGAAAATAATAATAGTTATGAAATCGTACCTATTTCGGATGATTATTTTGAGGTAGCTAGAGAAGGAATGAGACAGGCTGTTTTGGATGGGACAGGTAAAGGTTTATGGTTATCTTTTGTTGATGTGTCTGCTAAAACAGGGACAGCTGAAGTTGGAACAACTAAGACTAATGTAAACTCTTGGGTTGTTGGTTTTTTCCCGTCTGATAAACCAAGGTATGCTTTTACTATTATGATGGAAAAAGGGCCTTATGATAATCAAATTGGAGGGTTATATGTGATGAGAGAATTATTGGAGTGGATGAAGGAGAATAAACCTGAGTATCTTGAAGAGTAGAAATATTTTTTTAGGAAAAACAAACCAAAGGTAAAATTTGAGAAGAGAAAAATTTTAACCCCCAGTTTTATAGGGGTCCGACCCCTGCAAAAAACAGGGGTCCGACCCCTATAAAAAATTTTAACTCTCATATTTTGTCTTCAGTTTGTTTTTTAGGCTCCGATGTATTAGAATATAATTCAAGAATATAATATAATATAATAATAATATGGATGAAAAAGAATATTTAACAAAGAAAAAATACAAGGAACTTGTGGATGAGCTTGATTGGCTTCAAACAGGTAGAAGAAAAGAATTGGCAGAACATTTAAGAGAAGCAACTTCTTTGGGTGATTTGAGTGAAAATGCTGAATATCATCAGGCTAGGGAAGATCAAGCTGGTGTAGAAAAAAGAATTAAAGAATTAGAAGTTATTTTGAAGAATGCAGTTATTGTGAAACAGGATAAATTTGACTCTGTGGATGCTGGGGCAACTGTTACTGTTCAAAAAAAGGGTACCACAGAAAATCGTGAATTTCAGGTTGTGGGAACTCAAGAAGTCGACGTTAATAAAAATAAAATCTCTGTTATTTCACCTTTAGTGCAAGCTATGTTAGGTAAAAAGGCAGGAGATACTTTTTCTTTCAAGTCACCTAAAGGTATGCAAGAATATAAGGTGGTTAGTATTAAATAAAAAATGGCTTCTCTAGAAGAAATAAGAAAAATTAGATTAGAAAAAAGAAACAGATTAGAAGAAGGTGGAATGAATCCTTATCCAGCTGATATAGATTTTTCTCGTACCTTACAGGAGGTTGGTGAAAATTTTAAAGATGGTGAAGAAGTTGATTTGGTCGGGAGAGTAATGTCTATACGAGGTCAAGGGGCTTTGTTGTTTTTTAATTTTTATGATGGAACAGGAACTTTTCAAGGGGTTTTAAAGAAAGATACTATTGGTGAGGATAAATTTTCTTTATTCAATGAAAATGTTGATATTGGTGATTTTGTATCAGTAAAAGGAAAGTTGTTTATAACAAAGAGAGGTCAAGAGTCTGTGGGGATAATTGAATGGAAGATGGTTACTAAGAGTCTAAGACCTTTACCAGAAAAGTGGCATGGTTTACAGGACACTGAAGAAAGATATCGTAAAAGATATTTGGATATTTTAATGAATCCAGAGATTAAAGAACTTTTTGTTAAAAAAGCTAAGTTTTGGAAAGTGGTAAGAAGTTTTTTTGAAGAGAAAAAATTTATTGAGGTAGAGACACCTGTTTTGGAGTTAACAACAGGAGGAGCTGAAGCAAAGCCTTTTAAAACTCATCACAACGATTTTGATATTGATTTATATTTGAGAATTTCTGTGGGGGAGTTATGGCAGAAGAGATTAATTGCTGGTGGTTTTAATAAGATTTTTGAGATTGGAAAAGTTTTTCGTAATGAGGGAACCAGTGCTGAACATCTACAAGAGTTTACGAATCTGGAATTTTATTGGGCGTTTGCAAATTATGAAAAGGGAATGGATTTAGTAAAGGATTTATATAAAAAAATTGCTCAAGATGTTTTTAGTACAACTAAGTTTAAGCTAGAGAAATATGAATTTGATTTAGCTGATGAATGGAAAAAAATTGATTATCATGATGAAGTTCTTAAACAAACAGGGATTGATATTATAAGTGCTACTGAAGAGGAAATGAAAAGTAAATTGAAAGAATTACATGTTAATTATTCAGGCGGAGAAAATAAGGAAAGATTGACAGACACTTTATGGAAGTATTGTCGAAAAAATATTGCAGGTCCTGCTTTTTTAGTTAATCATCCTAAATTAATTGCTCCTTTGGCTAAATCTAAGGAGGGCAAACCTGAAGTAGTTGATATGTTTCAACCAATTATTGCTGGTTCAGAAATGGGGAGAGGATATTCAGAGTTAAATGACCCAGTGGATCAGAAGGCTCGTTTTGATAAACAGCAAGAACTTCTTAATGCTGGTGATGATGAAGCTATGATGCTTGATGATGAATTTGTGGAAATGCTAGAACATGGAATGCCTCCAACTTGCGGTTTCGGTTTTGGGGAGAGATTTTTTTGGACCCTAGCTGGAGTGTCTGCTAGGGAAGGAACCTTGTTTCCTTTGATGAGACCAAAAGAATAAAGGTTTGGAGGAAAGTAGTTGATTTTAACGATGGTTTTTGATAGTATATTATTTATGTTAAAAATTAGATTACAAAGAGTTGGCCGTAAACATGATCCTTCCTATAGGATTATTTTAACTGATGCTAAACAAGGCCCTAAGAGTGGTAAGTTTGTTGAGAACTTGGGTTTTTATGATGCAAGAAGTGATGTTAAACAAGTTAAAGGCGAGAGAGTAAAATATTGGATTGGGAATGGAGCACAAGTATCTGATACAGTTCATAATATTTTAATTAGTGAAAAAATCATTAATGGTAAGAAAATAAATGCTTTACCTAAAAAAACTCCGATTGTTAAAGAAGTGATTGAAGAAGAGAAGAAAGAAGTACCAGCAGGAGAAGATGAAAAAAAGGAGGCTGTAGAAAAAGTTAAAGTTGAAGAAAAGAAAGAAGTAGTAGAAGAGGAAGTTAAGACTGAAGAGAAAATAGAAGAGCCAGTTGTAGAAGAAGTTAAGGTTAAAGAGTCAATAAAGGAAGAGAAAAAAATAGAGTAATTTCTATAATAAAGTAAAAAAAGAAAAATCAGGAGCTTCAAATCTCCTGATTTTTCTTTTTTATTCACTTTGAGTTATTCAAAGAATCCTTGGAGCCTACCTGCCGGCAGGCAGGGTTCAACCTCCAAGTGGAGTATTTTGGGCTTTATTTATTTGACATTTAAGGTAGTTTAGAGTAATATATGTTCAGTAGTTTACCGATCTATTGAGTTCTGACTTAAGGAATAAATTATAAGTGAAGTATATATTTACCTTCAAAAATACGGTGCGTGTTTTTTGTTGGTATTTCTGTATTTTTAATAATAATATTGTCCATTGAGTGGACGTAGTTATGTAAAAAAAAGTAGTTTATTATTTTATAGTCAATCGTAATGTGCGAGACCTGTCTACTAGCAGAGTTCTATCTCAGCATATTTAAGGCTTTAGGAGTTTTTATGTTTAATAAGCAAGCAGACTCCATAAGTTAATATTTAGAAGTAGAAGGAAGGAGTTATTTATTTATTTATTTAAAAAACTAAGCTTTAATATGGATACATCTAAAAAACCCCGAGAGAAGAAGTATTTTAAAAAATTTAGAAAATCTCGAGTGGAACTACCTAACTTGGTAGAATCACAATTAATATCCTACGAGAAATTTGTTAAAGAAGGTATAGATGGAGTTTTAAAAGAGTTTTCTTCAATTGAAGATTATTCTGGAAAAAAATTCAAAATGGAATTTTTGAACTATCAGTTTATCAAACCTGAATATGATGAATTCTATGCTAAAAGTAACAAGAAATCTTATCAAGCAACTATTAAAGCGAATGTTAAGTTAACTAATAAAGCTTTAAAGATAGAAAAAGAACAGGAAATCTTCTTGACTGATTTTCCTATGATGACTGAACATGGAACTTTCATTATTAACGGAGTAGAGAGAGTTGTTGTTCCTCAGCTATCAAGGTCTTTTGGTATGTTTTTTACAGTTCAAGAATTGAAAGGTAATCGATGTTTTGGAACAAAGATTATTCCCTATAGAGGAGCTTGGATAGAAATAGATTCAGAGCCAGATGGTTTAGTTTACGTAAAGATAGACAGAAAAAGAAAATTTCTAATTAGCACTCTATTAAGAGTAGTTGCTCCAGAAGGAACTGACATAGTTAAACTTTTTAAAGATAAAGAGACCAAAGCTATGATTCAGGAAGCTATTGAAAATGATCCAGCCAAAAACGCAAATGAGTCATATATAGAAATTCATCGTAGATTAAGAGATGGTGAGTTAACCACAGCTGGACATGCTAAGGCTTTTGTGGACGGAGTGATGAGTGAAGAAAAATATGACTTACATAAAGTAGGAAGATTTTACTTTAACCAGAGATTTAATAAGTCTCTTGATAAGAAAGAATTAGAAAGGAAGACTATCTCTGCTAATGATTTAGTAACTCTAATTGAACACATTGTTGAATTGAATAGAACTCCTGGTGCTACAGAAGATGATATTGATCATTTGGGTTCAAGACGATTAAGATATTTTGGTGAAATGGTTCAGCAAAAATTTAGAGTAGGAATGTATCAAGTTAAAAGAAATGTTCAAGATAGAATGTCTATTATTGGTGTGGATGTAACTTTGCCAATGCAATTAATCAATCCACGTCCTTTACAGGCTAGAATTAAAGAATTTTTTGCAACCAACCAGCTTTCACAATTTATGTTACAGGATAATATTTTGGCTGAATTGGAACATCTAAGGACAGTGTCTGCTTTAGGACCGGGAGGCTTAGTTCGTGAAAGAGCTGGAATTGAGGTACGTGATGTGCATCCTTCTCACTATGGAAGAATTTGTCCAATTCAAACACCGGAAGGTCAGAATATTGGTTTGATTCTGCATTTAGCTAACTATGCTAAAGTGAATGAGTTTGGAATGATTGAAACACCCTATGCTAAAGTGAAGAATGGAAAAATAACTAACGAGATTGTTTATCTAAATGCAGCTGATGAAGAGACACTTAATATTGCTGATGCGACTATTGATTATGACCCTGAAACTAATGTGATATCTGGTGACGTAGTTGAAGTAAGAATTGGAGGTCATCCAGGAATAGTGGAAAGAAAAAAGGTTGATTTAATTGATGTTTCAACTCAACAGGCTTTTTCAGTAGCGACTTCAATGATTCCTTTCTTGAACCATGATGATGCTAACAGAGCTTTGATGGGATCCAACATGCAGAAGCAGTCAGTGCCTTGTATTATTCCAGAAGCACCTCTTGTAGCTACAGGGATTGAAGAAAAAGCAGCTCGTGATTCTGGAAGATTGATTTTAGCTAGAGAGGCAGGAACAGTTACTTATGTTGATTCTAATTTAATTAGAATTAAGGGAAAGAAAAAAGAAGAAGAGTATAGGTTAGTAAGTTTTATGAGAACTAACAACTTTTCAGCTTTAAGCCATCGACCGATTGTTGATTTAAATCAGAAAGTTAAAAAAGATGATATTTTAGCAGACACATCTTCTACGGATGGTGGTCAGATTGCGATAGGTCAAAATATTTTAATAGCCTTTATGTCTTGGTATGGTTTCAATTACGAGGATGCTATTATTATTTCTGATCGTTTAGTTAAGAAAGATAAATTTACCAGTGTTTATGTTGAAGAGTTTGTTGAAGACGTACGAGATACTAAATTAGGAGAAGAAGTTACTACCCATGATATTCCAAATGTCGGAGAAGCTAAATTAAAAAATCTAGATGAGGACGGAATTATTCGGGTGGGAGCAGAAGTTAATCAAGGAGATATTTTAGTAGGTAAAATTACACCCAAAGGGGAAACTCAGTTAACTCCTGAAGAGAGATTATTGAAATCAATTTTTGGTGAGAAAGCTCAAGATGTTAAGGATACCTCTTTAAGAGTGAAAGGTGGAAAAAGAGGGTTTGTTAAAAGTGTTAAAGTATTTTCAAGAGCTAGTGGAGAAATTAATGAACCTGGAGTTATCAAAAGGATTTATGTAGAAATTGCTCATCTAAGGAATGTGTCTGTTGGTGATAAATTATCAGGAAGACATGGTAACAAAGGAGTTGTTTCTAGAATTTTACCTCAAGAGGATATGCCTTATATGGCAGATGGAACTCCTATTGATATTATTCTTACACCGTTGGGAGTACCTTCTCGTATGAACCTAGGACAGATTTTAGAATTACATTTAGGTATGGCAGCTCACTCTTTGGGTTACCAAGCCATTGTCCCACCTTTTGCTGGAGCGACTGAAGATGAAATTAAAGATGAATTGGAGAAAGCTGGATTGAATAGAAATGGAACCATGACACTTTATGATGGATTGACTGGAGAATCTTTTGATCAAGATATAGCCGTTGGTTATATGTATATGCTTAAACTTCATCATATGGTGGAAGATAAAATGCATATGCGATCAGTTGGACCCTATTCTTTAATTAATCAACAGCCTTTGGGAGGAAAAGCACAGAAAGGAGGTCAAAGATTTGGAGAAATGGAAGTCTGGGCATTGCTTGGTCATGGAACAGCTTATATTTTAAGAGAAGTATTAACAATCAAGTCAGATGATATCGTTGGTCGGTCAGCTGCCTTTGATGCAATTGTTAAAGGTAAAAAAATTCCTGAACCAAATATTCCTGCATCGTTCAATGTATTATTAAATAACCTGCGTGGTTTAGCTTTAGATATAGATTTAAACAAAGAAGCAAAATAATCTTTACTTAAAATTAACTATAAAAAATATGTCAGAAAATAATAATAAATCATCAGATAAAAGCGGGTTCTATTCAACAGATTTTGATAATATCACTTTGAAATTAGCTTCACCTGAAAAAATTTTACAATGGTCTCATGGTGAAATTAAGAAACCAGAAACTATTAACTATAGAACTCAACGAAGTGAAAAAGAAGGTCTGTTCGATGAAAAGGTGTTTGGTCCTGATAAAGACTACGAATGTTATTGTGGAAAATATAAAGGGATTAGATATAAAGGAATAGTTTGTGAAAAATGTGGGGTTGAAATAACTCGTTCCATTGTTCGTCGAGAAAGAATGGGACATATTGAATTGGCCGTACCAGTTTCTCACATTTGGTTTTTGAAATCCATTCCATCTAGGATTGTTTTAATACTTGATATAACAGCAGCTAACTTGAGAAAGGTAGTTTATTTTGCTGGTTATATTGTTACAAAGATAAACGAAAGCGAAAAGAAAAGAATTTTAAGTGAAGTTGAAACTGAATATAAGATTAAAGTTAAAAGCTTTAAGACCGATAAAGATAAAGAAAAAATAAAGGAACTATTAATGAATGTAAAGAGAGATATTGATGAAATTCAGTTAGGAGTAGTTTTTGACGAACTTACCTATAATAGATTTTCCTTGAAATACGGAGCTATGTTTGAAGCTGGTATTGGAGCAGAAGCTATTTATAATATTTGTAAACAAATTAATTTAGAAAAATTAAAAGAAGAGTTACTTAACGGTTTAGTAAAAGCTGGTTCTATAAAATCAGCTAAACTTAACAAGAGATTAGGATTGGTAGATTCTTTAATTAGATCTAATACTAGACCAGAGTGGATGTTCTTAACTCGTATTCCAGTAATTCCTCCAGCTTTGCGACCAATGGTAGTTTTAGGTGGTGGAAGACATGCTACTTCTGATGTAAATGATTTATATAGAAGAGTAATAAACAGAAATAACCGATTGAAGAAGTTGCAAGAAATTAATGCACCAGATGTTATTTTAAGAAATGAGAAAAGGATTTTGCAGGAAGCCGTTGATTCTTTATTGGATAACTCTATTCGTTATTCAGGATCTTCTTCTGCAATGAGTTCAGCTCAAAGACGACCATTGAAATCTTTGTCAGATAACTTGAAAGGTAAGCAAGGTTTGTTTAGACAAAACCTTCTAGGAAAACGAGTTGATTATTCAGGTAGGTCAGTTATTGTGGTTGGTCCATATTTGAATTTAGATCAATGTGGTTTGCCTAAATATATGGCATTGGAATTATTCCGACCATTTGTTATCTCAAGAATTTTGAAAGATGAATTAGCTCATAATATAAAATGGGCCGGACGATTGATCGAAGAAGGTGGTCCAGAAGTGTGGGCTATTTTGGAAGATGTAATTAAAGATAAATATGTGTTGCTTAACAGAGCACCAACATTACACCGTTTGGGTATTCAAGCTTTTCGACCATTGTTAATAGAAGGAATGGCTATTCAAGTTCACCCTTTGGTATGTTCAGCTTTCAATGCTGACTTCGATGGTGATATGATGGCTGTTCATTTACCTTTAACTAGAAAGGCTCAAAAAGAAGCTGGAGAAATAATGGCAGCAGATAAAAATATATTGAAACCAGGAACTGGTAGTCCAATTGTTGATCCTAAAATGGATATGGCTTTAGGTTGTTATTGGATGACTAAAGTGATTGAGGAAGATAAAGAAGATAAAAGGGATATGAAGTTTTTTGCCAGTGTGAACGATGCTATTACTGCTTGTGATTTTGGTATTACTAGTTATAGAACTTTAGTTAAAGTTCTGGCTACAGATGGTCCAAAGTATGCTCAGTTTAAAGGTGAAATATTTGAAACAACAGCTGGTAGATTGTTGTTTAATAGTATTATGCCCAAAGATTATCCTTTCATAAATGCTGAAGTTGGTAAGAAAGATATTTCTAGAATAACCAATGATTTGATTAAAAAGTATGGAATGAGAAATGTAGCACCTGTTCTAGGTAAAATAAAAGATTTCGGATTTAAATACGCTACTATGTCAGGAATTACTTGGGGAATTGATAATGTGAGAATTCCTGAAACTAAATATGATGTAGTTGGTGAATCTAAAGATAAATCAAGTGAAGTTTGGGATCAATATAATGAAGGTTTGTTAAGTAAAGATGAAAGAAAGAGAAAAAATATTGAAATTTGGCATGCTACCAAAGATGAATTGGAAGGTCTTATTCCTGAAACATTGGATAAACAAGGTTCTGCTTATAATATGTGGATCTCTGGAGCGAGAGGTTCTTTAGGTCAATTTACCCAAATGGCTGGAATGAGAGGTCTTATTCAGAATACAGCCGGTGAGACTATTGAGACACCGGTTATCTCTTGTTTGAAAGAAGGATTAACTCCGATTGAATATTTTACTACTACTCACGGTTCTAGAAAAGGTTTAGCTGATACTGCTTTGAATACAGCTAAGGCTGGTTATTTAACTAGAAAGTTATTTGATGTAGCTCAGGATGTAGTTATTACCGAAGCTGATTGTGGAACGAAAAATTATATTACTCTTAAAAAAGAGTCATTGTCTGGGATAGAAATCTCTTTAGCAAAAAATATTATTGGAAGAGTTCTAGCTAAAAAGGTAGAAGACAAAGATGGTAAAGTGATTTTTAAAAAAGATCATTTAGTTACAGAAGATGATGCTAAAGCTATTGAAGATGCTGGAATTGAAGCTGTTGATGTTAGGTCGCCAATGACTTGTGGTACTTTCCGAGGGATTTGTCAGAAATGTTACGGAAAGGATCTGGGTACCAATGAATTGATTGATTTAGGTGAAGCTGTAGGAACTATTGCTGCTCAAGCTATTGGAGAACCTGGTACACAGTTGACCATGAGAACTTTCCATACTGGTGGTACTGCTTCTGTAGGAGGTGATATTACTCAAGGGTTACCAAGGGTAGAAGAAATTTTTGAAAGAAGAATTCCTAAATCAGTGGCAACTATGAGCCGTATCAATGGAACAGTTACAGATTTTGTTGAGACAGCTAAAGAAAGAAAACTTACTCTTATGCCTGATGTTGATAGTCGTTCAGCTACTGCTAAAGGTAAACAACAACTTGATTATATTATTCCTTATAACAGAGTCTTGTTAGTTGGAGTAGGTGATAAAGTAAAGAAAGGTGATATTTTGACAGATGGTTCTGCTGACATTGCTGAGTTGTTTAAGTATGCTGGAAAAGAAGCCGCTAGGGAATATATCATTAAAGAAACTATTAAGATTTATGAATTACAGGGAGCTTCAACTGCTAGAAAACATATTGAGGTTATTATTAAACAAATGATGTCTCGAAGAAAGATCAAATCATCCGGAGGAACTGCTTTGGCTGTGGGTAAAATAGTAGAAGATACTTTGTTGGATAGAGAAAATAAGATTGCTAAAGAAAATGGTTTGGAAGAAGCTAAAGGAGAATCTTTAGTGTTAGGAATAACAGAAACATCTTTAACTAGAGAAAGTTTCTTATCTTCTGTATCTTTCCAAAATACTACTAAAATGTTAATTAATTCATCAATTAATGGTGCCAAGGATAAGTTGGTTGGATTAAAGGAAAATATTATTATTGGACGGTTAGTACCAGCTGGCTCAGGTTTTAAAGGTAGTAAGAAATGGGAGATGATTGAAGCTGTTGGAGAAACTGATGAAGAAGGAAAAAAGAATTAAGTATAGGAAAGGTTTTGTTTTGAGTTTAAGGTCTTCAACACTATAATTGTTATGGATAACGTTGAAAAAATAAAAGATCACTTGAACATTGAGGATGTGATTGGGTCTTATATTAAGTTAGAGAAATCTGGCTCAAATTCAAGAGCTTGTTGCCCTTTTCATAATGAGAAGACACCTTCTTTTTTTGTATCTCCCTCCAGAGGAACCTATAAATGTTTTGGTTGTGGAGAAGGAGGAGATATTTTTTCTTTTGTGGAGAAGTTTGAAGGAGTTGATTTCAAAGGAGCTTTAAAGATTTTAGCAGAAAAAGCTGGAATAACCTTAGAGAAAGAAGATCCTAAAAAAACAAGTGAAAGGAAAAGAATTTATGATGTTTTGGAAAAGGCTACTCAGTACTTTGAAAATAATTTAAAGAAAAACAAACCAGCAATAGAGTACCTAAAGAAGAGAGGTGTGACCGATCAAACTATTCAAAGGTTTAGATTGGGTTTCGCAGATGAGGAATGGCAAAATTTGTACGAATTTTTAAAGAAGAATTTATATACAGATAAAGAGATTGAAAAAGCTGGTTTAATTAAGAAGAAGGATAAGGGTAGTGGTTTTTATGACCGATTTAGGAAAAGGATTATTTTTCCTTTGTTTGATAATTCAAATCAACCAATTGCTTTTTCTGGGAGGTTCTTTGGAAAAGAAGATAAAAATGGTTATGTGATGGCTAAATATTTGAATAGTCCAGAGACTATTTTGTTTAGTAAATCTAATGTTCTCTACGGGTTTAATTATGCTAAGGGAAAAATAAGGAAGAATGATTTTTCAATTTTAGTAGAGGGACAAATGGATTTAATTACCTGTCATCAAGCTGGTTATGATAATACTGTGGCTAGTTCAGGGACGGCTTTAAGCCGTGGACATCTTCTTTTGTTAAAAAGACTTTCAGAAAGAGTAGTTATTGCTTTTGATGGTGATGAAGCTGGTTTTTCTTCTGCTTGTCGTGCTACTAAAATTGCTTTGGCTGAAGGGATGGATGTACGATTAATGGAAATTCCCGATGGTCTTGATCCAGCTGATTTTATTTTAAAAGATAAGCAGGGTTGGCAAAAAGCTCTTAAGGAGGCTAAACATATTATTGACTTTTATTTAAACAAATTAATTCTGGAAATAGAAGATAAGCGAAAGCTAGGTAGAGCTGTTCAAGAGAAAGTTTTACCGTTTGTGGCTTTGGTAGAAAGTGAAATTGGCAAAGCTAATTTTGTGGAGGAAATTGCTGATAAATTAGGAGTTCCCAGTAAGGTTATTTGGAAAGATCTTGAAAAGATTAAAAATACTGATTTTACTAATTCGGTACAATCAAATTTAAGTAATAATTTGAATAAATTGAAAGTTAAAGACAAAAAAAATCGTAAACATAAGATATTAAGACAAATTTCAGGTATCTATTGGTGGCAAAAAGGTTTTAAAGAGCCTGTTATAGATTTAAATGAATTTGAGAAAGATATTAAAGAGATTATTGGGGAAGATATTTTTGGAAAAATAAAAGATCTTAATGAAGACATAAAAAATGAGATTATTTTTGAAGTAGAAATTTTATATGGTGATCTAGAAGACACCAAGTCAAAGATTAAAGAGTTATTTAAAAATTTAAAAATTGAATTATTGGAAGAAGAGATAAAAAAAATTAATTTTGAATATAAAAAGGCTGAAAAAGAAGGTAATACCAAGTTAGCCTTAAAAAAATTAAAAGATTATAGTGAATTGTCGAAACAAAAAAGTAAATTATTAATGTTATAGACTATTATTAAGAATAAAATTATTAGCAAAACTAAGAGTTAAATTTTGTTTAATAGGTTAAAAATATGCCAAAGATAACTAAAAAAAAGGTGGTGACTAAAAAGAAAGTTGTCAAAAAGAAGAAAGTTTCTGTTAAGACTGCAAAGAAAGAAGTAGTTAAGAAAACTGTCAAAAAATCTCCCAAAAAAGTTATTGCTAAAAAAAAGGTTCTAGTAAAGAAAAAACCTGTTGTAACAAAGAGTAAATCTACAAAAAAGGTTAAAGTTGCTTCTTTGGTAACTCTCAAGGGAGGTAAGAAAGTTAGAAAGATAGGTAAATTGACCAAAGCCCAAAAGAGAGAGACTGAAGCAGAAAATAAAATTGAGAGGTTAGTAAATAAGGGTAAAGAAACTGGTTTTATAACCTTTGATCTTATTTTAAAAGAGTTTCCTTTTGTTGAAAATGATATCTTCTTTTTAGAAGAGCTTTACGATAAATTTGATAAGATGGGGATTGACGTGCTTGAAAATAAAGGTATTTTAGATATGAATACGGAAGAAATATTAAAGAAGACTGATAAGTACGATCGTACTTCCAATGATTCTATTCAGATGTATCTTAAAGAAATTGGTAGATATGAACTTTTGACTCAAGCTCAAGAGAGATCTTTGGCACAAAGAATTGAAAGAGGTGATGAAGAAGCTAAGAATTTACTGGCTCGAGCCAATCTAAGATTAGTGGTGTCTATTGCAAAAAAATATATGGGAAGAAGTTCAGATTTGACCTTGCTTGATTTAATTCAAGAAGGAAGTTTAGGTTTGTTTAAGGCTGTGGAGAAGTTTGATTGGACGAGAGGTTTTAAATTTTCCACCTATGCGACTTGGTGGATTCGTCAAGCAATAACACGTGCTTTAGCTGATCAATCAAGAACAATTCGAATTCCTGTTCATATGGTAGAGACTATTGCTAAATATAAGCAAACTGTAAGAAAATTATCACAGGAGTTAGGAAGGAATCCTTTACCTGAGGAAATTTCTGTAGAAATGGATTTGACAGTTGAAAAAGTTCATAACATTTTAAGAATTGATCGAAGAATTGTTTCTTTGGAAAATCCAATTGGAGGAGAAGACGGAGATCGAAAGTCGACTCTTGAAGATTTTACACCTGATGATAAGATTGATTCACCTGAACAAAAAGTTTCCCAAAGGATTTTAGCAGATCAAATTAGAGATGTGTTAAATGATTTATCTTTTAAAGAGAAAAAGATTTTGGAAATGAGAAATGGAATAGGAGATGGAGTTTATTGTACTCTAGAAGAAGTTGGTAGAGAATTTGGAGTAACCCGGGAAAGAATTCGTCAGATTGAGGCTAAAGCTCACGAAAAAATTAGACAAAATGAAAAGATTAATCGTTTACGTGATTTTGATTTTTAAATAGTTTTATTAAGAAGTAAAGTTTTTTGGTGAATAGAATTTTGCCAGGGTTGAACCTCTAAATAATCTCCAAATAGAAAAACTTTTATTTTATTAGGTTTTACAGGTATACTTGGCTGATATAAAGTTTTTATTAGTTTAAGTTAATTATTACAATGAATAAAATATTTAAGATTAGTTTATTAATGTTACTTTTGTTAGGAACATATTCTTTAACAAATAGTGTTTCAGCGGCTGATTGTGCTCAAGAAGGAGAGAAAATAGATTTGGCTTTTGAAGGAGAGAGATGTTGCGAGGGTTTGGTGGCAGAAAGTGTTTGTAACGGAGAAGGTACTTGTGTTCTTTCTGCAAGGATTTGTAGAAAGGAAGTTTTACCTGGTTCTATCGGAGGAGAAGGAAGAGGAACAATAGTTGGGTCTCCAGTAACCCCTGATTCTGATGGAAAAGTGATTGATTCTACAACAGACGCAGGAACTATAGGTTCTGGTCCTGATGGAGAGGTGATTAACCCTCCAACAGGAATAAGATCTACTACTACTCCTATGCAGGTTAGAACAACTTCAACTGTAATAGAATACAATGTTAATAAGACTGGTAGTACTCCTGGAGAAACATCAACAACTATGATAATGGTCAAGAGATTAGAAGAAAATCAAGCTCAAACTATGGAGATGACTATTGAAAGTGAAGCTCCTACTACAGGTGATCATGAACCTTTTAAAGGTGATTCAGATAAAGGGACTGGTTCAAACATAAACAGTTTCTTAATAACAGAAGGTGGAACTGAAGTGAAGACTTCTAATACTGTTACTGTTAGAGAAGCAAGAATGTATATGGAAACTTCTACAGGAGAAGAAAGAGAAGTTAAAATGATGCCTTCTCAGGTCACAGAAGTTGTTGCAGGACAACTAAATTTAAAGAATTACAGTATAGAATTAAAAAATATAAAAGAAGGTAACACCGAAGGTGAAAAACCTGTTTATATTGTGAGTGGTAAAAAGGAAGTTAGAATGTTTGGTTTGTTCAAGATTGAAATGACAACAGAAAGCCAAATAAACACTGAGACTGGAGAGGTGGAAGAAACAGCTACACCTTGGTGGAGTTTTCTAACTAGAGGTTAAAAATAACCTTTTTAGAATATTAAAAAACCTGCAAAAATTATTTGCAGGTTTTTTAGTTATTTAATCTCTATTTAATAATTTTATAAAAGAATATAGGATGATTGTTACTACTAAATAAAATAGGTAGTTAAAAAGAAAGTAGTGATAAAGACTACCAAAGTTAATAATCCACTCATTGATGGGTATATTGTCGACTACATCTTTGATTTGGTGATTTAAAAGGGGATAGGGCCAACCATGAAGAGTACTCATGACAGTTCCTCCGATTTTAATTTTAGTAATAAATAAGGAGAGAGTAATTAAAATAAAAGGGGTAAGCAAGATAGTTTTGATATCAATGTTTGGTTTTTTTAGAGATATTTCTGTGGAAGGTCTAGTAATATTTTTTCTGTGAGTAATTGGTCTAGAAGTTGATTTACTTCGGGAGTCTGCCTGTCGGTGAGGTATGTTTAGATCTTCGGAGGTTGGACCTCCGAAGATTGGAATCTCAAAAGTTTTTGGTGTTTTATCTTTTTTGAAATCAATTAGTTTTTGTTGTCGTTCCATTTCTTCCTTATAGTAATTGATGATATTTTCAAAGAAATTTTTAGGAGCTTTTTTAACTTTACCATTTAAAGCAGCTTTCTCCCTCTTTTTCTCGTTAAGGAAGATACTTATGAATATAAAAATGATAATTGGGATAATTTCCATAGAAAAATTATAGCATATTTATTGAGAGGTATAACTTCTTTTTTTTGTGTATTTAGGCAAAAACAGATTAATGATATAATACTAATATGAAAATAGGGAAATTTGAAACTGAATATAAGCGTTTAAATCCTAACCAAAAGAAGGCAGTGGATACGGTGGAAGGGACTGTGATGGTGGTGGCTGGTCCTGGAACAGGCAAAACTCAGATTTTAAGTCTCCGGATAGCTAATATCTTAAAGAAGACTGATACTGAACCGGAAAATATTTTAGCGTTAACTTTTACCAATGCAGGGGTTTATTCCATGAGGAAAAGATTGGCGGAAATTATTGGTTCAGAGGCCTATCGAGTAAATATTTTTACTTTTCATAGCTTTTGTGAAGCCTTGGTGGGTGAATATGGAGAAGAATACCAATATATTTCAGGAGCGAAACTCATTTCTCCTGTAGAACAATTACAAATATTTGAAGAGATTATTGAACAAGGTGATTTTAAATTGTTGCGACCCTGGGGGGATGTTTCTTATTATGTTAATTATTTACCATCGGCAATTGGTGAATTGAAAAGAGAAGCCATGACCGTGGATAGGTTAAGGAAAGTGTTGAAGAAAGAAGAAAAAGATTTTTCACAAATTGAAGATCTTTACCATGAAAAAGGGAGATGGGCTGGTCAGATGAAAGGAGACTATAAGAAGTTAGAAAAGAATATTAATAAGAATAAAGAGTTGGCAGATGTTTATGAAGAATATCAAAAAGAATTAAGGGCTAATAAATTGTATGATTATGATGATGTGATTTTGGAAACTATTAAAGCCATGGAGACCAGTAATGAATTTTTGTTATCTCTGCAGGAAAAGTATCAATATATTTTAGTGGATGAACATCAGGATACTAATAATTCTCAGAATAAGATATTGGAATTGATGTCTGATTATTTTGATAGACCTAATTTATTTATTGTGGGAGATGAGAAGCAAGCAATTTATCGTTTTCAAGGGGCTTCATTGGAAAATTTTATGTTTTTTAAAGAAAAGTATCAGGATGTGATGACTGTGGATTTACTTGAAAATTATCGTTCTACACAAACTATTTTAGATAGTGCTCAAAGTTTAATGAAGACAAACATTGTAGACTCCTCAGAGTTTAGTGAAGATTCGGGTTTAAAGTCAGTGGTGGGTGGAAAAGGGAGTGAAATTTCACTTTATCCTTTTTCTGAAAAAGACTTTGAATTGAGATTTTTGGCGGAGGATATTAAAGCTAAAATAAAAGCAGGAGTAAATTTGAATGAGATAGCTGTTTTTTACAAAAATAATAATGAAGTGTTTGATATTGTAAGAGTATTAGAAAAAGAAGGAATATCGTTTGTAATTGAATCAAAGCAGGATATGTTGGCAGATTCAAACATTTTGAAAATTGTGTTGTTAATTAAGACAGTGAATAGTTTGGGGAATAACACTTTGTTGGGGCAGGCTCTCTTTGTTGATTTTCTAGGGATTGATAGTTTGGATATTTACAAATTGGTTTTGTTTAGTCAAAAAAACAAAAAGGGTTTGTTTGATTGTTTAAGTTCGGAAAAGTTGTTGAAAGAAGCTCAGGTGGGGGATTGGGAAAAAATGTTGGATCTCTATAAAAAAATAGAAGGGTGGAAGAAGTCGGCTATGAATAAGGATTTGGTAACTTGTTTGGAAGAAATGATTTATCAATCAGGCTATTTTGAAAATGTTTTGCAATCGACTGATTCAGCAGATGAATTAAATAAGATTAATAAATTTTTTGATGAAGCTAAAAAGTTTGCTCAGGAGAAAGCTAATTTAAAGTTGGCTGACTTCGTTAAGTATTTAGAGTTATTAGAGAATTATAATTTATCTATTAAGACAAGAAGTAATGATTTATTTAAGGGTGTTCGTTTAATGACAGCTCATGGAGCCAAGGGCTTAGAGTTTGATGTGGTTTATATAACCAATGCTGTAGATAAACATTGGGGGAATAAGGTGTCTAGAAGTAAGTTTAAATTACCTGTAAACAGTTTGAAGCAAGATAATGATGACGAAAGAAGATTGTTTTTTGTAGCCATAACTAGAGCGAGGAAAGAAGTGATAATTACCTATGCGGGTAGGAAAGTGGACGGAAGGGATCAAATGCCTTCACAGTTTTTGGCAGAGATTGATGCCCAGTTTATTAAAGAAAAAGATGTTAGTGATTTGGAAGCTGGTTTTATAAAAATTTTACAGGGGTCCGACCCCTGTAAAAAAGAACAGGGGTCTAATTTAAAGAATAAAGATTATTTAAATAAATTATTCTTGCAAAGAGGATTAAACGCAACGGCGGTGAATAATTATTTAAAATGTCCTTGGGCTTATTTTTTCAATAATCTAATTAGAATACCAAGAGCCTATAATAAAAATATGGCCTATGGAAATGTTATCCATAAAACCATGGAGGAATTTTTTGAAAAGCTTAAAGCAGGAAAGAAGACCAGTAAGAAAATGTTTTTAGATATTTTTAAAGAAAATGTTGAGAAAGGTTTTTTAGTGGAGAGTGATAAAGAGGAAGTTTTGGAAAAAGGAGAAAAATCTTTGAGTGGTTATTATGATAAATATAACGAAGGTTGGAAGAAGGAGATTTTAAATGAATTGAGTATTAAGGGGGTGCTATTGGAAGCGGTTGGAGAGGAAATTACTTTATCTGGTAATTTGGATAAAGTGGAGATTTTGGAGGGAGATAGGGTTAAAGTTATTGACTATAAAACAGGTAAAATTCGCTCTAGGAATGTTTTAGAAGGAAAAACGAAGAATGCCACAGGGGACTACAAAAGACAGCTTATTTTCTATAAACTATTGTTAGATAAATATAATAAAGGACAGTATAAGATGACGGAGGGAGAGATTAATTTTATTGAACCAAATAATAATGGACAGTATAAAAAGGAATTATTTGAGATTAGTTCAGAGGAAGTTGAAGAATTAGAGGAAATAGTGAAAAATATTACTAAAGAGATTTTAGATCTATCATTTTGGGACAAAAAGTGTGACAACAAGGATTGTGAGTTTTGTAAGTTGAGGGAAGCCATGGAGTAGGGTATAATCTGCTTTAGATATATGGCTAATCAGGAACTTATTGATTTTATAATCAAACAAAAAGAGTTAAAGAGATCCCCTCATGAAATTAGGGAGATGTTGATTGATAATGGTTGGGACGATGTGGAAATAAATAAAGCCTTTCATGATTTAACTAATCCTTCGCTGTTAAATGATTTATTAAAAAATAAAAAGTCCATAATAACTATTGGAACAATAGTTTTACTAATTGGATTAAGTTTAATATTTAGAAGTCAATTAGAAACATTATTTTTAGCTATGACTGTTAAGGTTGAAAAACCGGCTGTAATAATTGATGAACAAAAAGCAGATGAGAGTAACACTTTGGGGGAGATAGGGACTACAACCCCAGATTTGGCTGAAGAAAATATGGGGGGAGAAAATCCAGCGCTAGCAAAGGATTTAGGTCTTAGTCCAAAAGAATCATATACAGAAATGAAAGGAGCTTTCGACAAAATTGTTAAATATGAAGATCTAAAAGATTTTTATTATAAATATGGTAGCCAAGAAAAAATTACTGAATTTTATAATAGTAATTTGCAAACTTTATCTTTACCTGAGTCTTTTGGGGAACAGATTGTTTCTTTAATGAAATCAGCTATTCCTTCCTTGGAAGAAATAACAAATATTTCAGAAAGTATTGAGAATGATCAAGCGACTCTAAATATTGGTTCAATAATTTCTGATTTGAAAGGGACGGTTATTTTGGTTCGAGAAGATGATGTCTGGAAGTTAGATTCTGAGGGTTGGGTTAAAAAAGCTTTTTAAGTTTTTTATTTATTTCGGTGTAAAGTTAAAATGTGTGAAGGCAGGACCTTTGCATATTTTGTTTTTTATTGACCTTTAATGATTAGATCGATAATAGGTTTTATAACACTATAGGGTTGAGCTCCATTAATGGGGTAAGTTTTACCTATTCTAGTTAGAATAAGTGTATAAGGAGTTCCTCCTTGGGTTGTGTCTGTTCCTAGGAATCCGACATTTACTCCGTTTTGATATTCTTGTTGAACTTCTTTTAAAATAGCTTTGCTATTTAAGCATTTTACAAATTTATTTTCATCTAATTTTATGGAACGAGCGATTTCTGTTAGTTGTTCGACGACAAATTCTTTTTCTTTACTGAACTTAGTTTGAAAAATTTTGTCAGACATTTCCCAGAATTTAGTATTGCTACCTAGTTGACCAGCACAGCGAGCGGCAGCAGCTTTTTCTTCAGCCGTAACACCGTAGATAGGAGCTTGTCTGAAGATCCAAGCGACTTGACCGTTTTTACCATATTCATCAATTATTTGATGCATAGTTTGATGAAAGATTTTACAAAAGCCACATTCAAAATCACTGAAGGTGATAAAAATTAAATCAGCGTCTGGATTGCCCAGGATATAATCACTGTCTTTGACTTCAACAGTGTTTGTTATTGTGGAAGTGATTTGTTTTGAATTATCAGCGATTGGTGTTTTTTCTTTAGTTGCAAAAATTCCCCAAGCAATTAAACTACTAGCTATCAAGATAGCCATAGGAATTAATAGTTTGTTTTGTGATTCTTCCATAATTTTATTTATATAGGGTTTACCCTGTTAAACTTTTTATTTATATAGGGTGAATTTAAAATAATGTGTGGGTGGCAGAATTATCTTCTTTTTTCTCCCAATCAGAAGTATCCAGTAATATTTTTTTTATTTTAGCATCATCTTTATCTTTGTATTTTAAATAATTGTTTTTTAAAGCAAAATCGTAAACACCTTTAGTAATACGGACATCATCTAAACAATATTTTCTAATTTTTTCTATTTCACCATTTTTCCACCAAGTAATAGCTTCAAGACCGTTTCCACTTTTACCTTCGCCAAGAGTAGTTTGGGCAACATTATCTAATTTAAATCTTCTACCTGTGCTATTTTTTATTTCTTTTAGAATATCTAAACTTTTGATAATAGTAAGATCGCCTGCGTAGTGTTTGTTTAGGAGAGGAATGTCGAAGTGATCTGAATTATAGCCAATTAACATATCGGCTTTTTCTAAAATAGGCCAAAGTCTATCAAAGTCGTCCTCCAAAAAAGAATCATAAGTATTTGTTTTCGAGTCATGAATACAGACGATGGAAATATCTAATAGAGCTGGAGTGTTTTCCCCAATATCTTCAAAGGTATTTTTTGTTTCAATATCGAAAGTTATTTTTCTCATGGTTTCGTTAATTTTTTTCAGGGGTCCGACCCCTGAAAAACATGTTATTTCTTAATTAATTTTGTAGTAATAAAACCAGAACAACCCAAATGATAATCATGGGGCTGATGAAATATAAGAATGATTTGTAAGATTTCTTAAAGATTGAATAAGATAATATCCAAATGGCTACAAAAGAGATTATTATTGGTAAAATGATTTCTCTAAATATAGCAACTCCAACATATAAATCATTCCCTAGTTTTGACAAAAAAATAAGTGTGAATAATAAAACAACTATTGAAATTATCCCAATTACTATAGATTCAATTTTTAACCATTTAGGAAAAGTATTCCATTTCATAAAAATTTTAATTAACTTATAATTTCAAACATCTTAATTAGGAGATTGGATCTCTTTGGTGATTTTTTCAGCTGTAAGTTCTTGTTCTTTGCCGGTAGCTAAGTTTTTTAATTTGAATTGGTTAGTTTGAACTTCATTTTCTCCGATGCAGATAACATAGGGGATTTTCTTTTTATTGGCTACTGAAATTTGGTCACCAATTTTCTTGTTGGAATAATTAATAGATACATTGAGATTTGCTTTTCTTAGAGTAGTGGCTAGTTGATTAGCGTAATCGATGTATTGTGGTTCAAGAGTGCAAAGGTAAAGCTCTGTGGTTGATTTGTATTCAGGTATTAGATTTCTGGTTTCTAGGAAATTACGAAGGGTAACATCGCCCATACCAAGACCAACAGCTGGAATTTTTTCACTACCAAAAATATCAAGAAGGTTGTCATAGCGACCACCACCGAAGATAGCTCGATTGTTGTCTGGGTCGGTATCAAAAAATTCAAAGACAATACCGGTATAGTAATCGAAGCCCCTAATTAAAAAAGTATCTAATTCAACTTGGATATTTCTCTTTTTTAGTTTTTCACTTAATTCTATGCATTTTTGAAAGTCAGGGTTACCTTTTATTATTTTTGTTATTTCTTCGCTATCAGTTTTTTCTCTAAGTAGTTGAGATTTTTCTGGTCCTAAAATATTTTCTAATTGTTCATTTGATTCTTCTTTTGATATTTTTTTTACTTTATCAAGTACTTTGATAGTTTTGTTTATTTTGTCTTTATCAGTTTCGTTGATGGCTTCGCAAATGGCTTTAGCTAACATTCCTGCATAATTAATTTTAATTATAAAATCTTCATCTTTGGCTCCTAGAGATTTCATGATTTCATAGCCAATGGTGATTGTTTCTACTTCTGCTTCGATTCCTTCCACTCCGAAGATGTCAGAATTAAGTTGCCAGAATTCTCTAAGTCGGCCTTTTTGAGGTCTTTCGTAACGAAAAAAGTTTTGAATAGAATACCAACGAAGAGGATAAGCTAACTCTCTTCTTTTTTTAGCTACTAGACGAGCGATACTGGGAGTCATTTCTGGTCTAAGAGTAACATCTCTATCTCCTCTATCTTTGAAAGAATAGGTTTGTTCATTAATGATTTCTTCTCCTGATTTAGCTTTGTAGAGTTCTGTGGGTTCAAGGACGGAAGTGTTGTATTCTTCATAACCGAAACTTTCCACTACTTGTTTAGTTTTATCAAAAATAAAGTTTTGCACAGCTAAATCTTCAGGATAGAAGTCCCGTGTTCCTTTATATGGTTCTGCACTTTGTTTTTTATTCATTGTTCTCTAATTTTAGCGAAATTTAGGAGAATTAACAAGAGGAAAATTTGGAGAGGTTGGACCTCTCCAAATATGGAAGGGTGAGGATGGGATGAATTTTGTGAAAGAGAATTCGCTATTGTTTTGGTCCATGTGTTATAATTACTTATTATGTTAAATTTAAAACAAATCATTGAGCAGGCTGCTCAAAATAAACAAGCCGTGGGTCATTTTAATGTGGCTAATTTAGAAATGTTAAAGGCAACATTCTTAGCTGGTCAGGAATTGTCTAAAGAAGTTGGTCGACCAGTACCATTAATTATTGGTTTATCAGAAAGTGAAAGAAGGTTTGTTGGTTCTCGACAAATGGTAGGTTTTATTAAGAGTCTGAGAGAAGAACATGATTATCCTATTTTTGTTAACGCAGATCATTGTCATACTTTGGAAAGTGTTAAATCAGCAGCAGAAGAAGGTTTTGATTCTATTGTAATTGATAACTCAGCATTTCCTTTGGAAGAAAATATTAAATCTACAGCCGAGGCAGTTAAGTTTGTTAAGGAAAATTATCCTGATACTTTAGTGGAAGGAGAGATTGGTGTAATTGGACAGCATTCCATGTTATTGGATGAGGTGCCTGAAAAAGTAGTGATTGGTCAGGAGCAATTAACTACTGTTGAGGATGCTTTAAAATTTGTTCAGGAAACTGGAGTGGATTGTTTTGCTCCTGCTGTTGGAAATATTCATGGAATGTTGAAAAATTCTTTTAATCCTAATTTAGATATTGAGAGAATTAAAGAAATTGCTGATAAGGTAAAAGTTATTTTAGTTTTGCATGGGGGTTCCGGAATAAAAGAAGAAGATGTTAAGAAAGCTATCTCGTCAGGTATGTCAGTAGTACATATTAGTACAGAATTGAGGAGAGCTTATAGTTTAGGTGTTCAAAATTTAAATGAAGATTTCTTTGCAAGTCATCCTGATGAGGTGACTCCTTATAAGATTATGGCTTCGGTGGTTGTTAAAGTTCAGGAGGTGGTCAGGAGGAATTTAGAGCTATTTATAGGTTAAATTAAAATTGTATAAAAGGAGTGAACTAGTTAAAATAACCGGTATTTTCGGGTGAATTATGTTGAAATTGTATAAAAAAATGGGTGAGACTCCTTTAGAGTGTTTAGGGAGGTTACAGACAGATAATCCTAAGTATGAGGATGTTAAATTGACTTATGCCGGTCGGTTAGATCCTATGGCCGAAGGTGAATTGTTAGTGTTGGTTGGAGAGGAGTGTAAAGATAAAGATAATTATCTTGGTTTGGATAAGGAGTATGAATTTGAAGTATTGCTTGGTTTTGAAACTGATACCAATGATATTTTAGGTTTACTTCAAGGGGTCCAATCTCCCAAAGTTGGTAGAGAGGACTATGATGTGGGAAGACACCAAGGAAAGATGGAAAGGTTTTTAGAAAGTATCAAAGGGAAGCAGATGCAAAAATATCCAGCTTTTTCTTCTAAAACTATTGAAGGGAAAC
>Ga0208648_1000446_pt1 | contig 43018 bp, 34 predicted proteins | sample AntAceMetag02UKL_FD_184772 | JGI IMG/M metagenome (GOLD analysis project Ga0208648, IMG submission 184772) | Saline lake microbial communities from Ace Lake, Antarctica - Antarctic Ace Lake Metagenome 02UKL (SPAdes) (version 2) | ecosystem: Environmental > Aquatic > Non-marine Saline and...
CTTAAACGCCGCAATCTCTGATCGGCTGGCCTTCCTCTCCTTTTCAAGATTCCCGATGTGAACCTTGCGTTCTTTTCGCTCCTTCTCAAGGTTCTTCAGATGGGCCTCTCTATCATCTCGCTCCTTTTTAAACGCCTTTAGCCCAGACTCTCGTTCCTTCTGCGCTTTCTCAAGGTTCAATATATGCAGGGTGCGTTCCTCACGCTCCTTCTTAAACACCTCGATCTCTGATCGGCTAACCTTCCTTTCTTTTTCAAGATTCCCGATGTGAACCTTGCGCTCTTTCCGTTCCTTCTCAAGGTTCTTCAGCTGAACCTCTCGCTCATCTCGCTCCTTTTTAAACGCCTTTATTTCAGACTCACGTTCCTTCTGCTCTTTCTCAAGGTTCAATATATGCAGGGTGCGTTCCTCACGCTCCTTCTTAAACGCCGCGATCTCTGATCGGCTAACCTTCCGCTCCTTTTTAAATGCCTTTAGCTCAGTCTCTCGTTCCTTCTGCCCCTTCTCAAGGTTCGCTATATGCAGGGCCCGTTCCTCACGTTCCTTGCGGAACGCTCCTAACTCAGCCTCCCTTTTCTTTCTCGCTTCCTCGAGGTTCCTGATGTGCGTCCTGGACTCACGCTGCTCACGCTCAAGGCCCTTTATATGCCTGTTTTCCCGCTCGATCTGCTTGGCCTGTTCTTCGAATACTTCCTCCATCACCCGCTGAGGTTTCTTCATTTCCTTAAACTTGTACGGACCATAGCCTTTCGGTTTTTTCCTGTGCGCTTTCAGGATGAATTCATAGGCTACGGCATCCAATACACTGAAATTTTTGAGGGTCTTTTTTGTTGCACGCAGGCCTAAGGGTTTTAACTGCTCGACAATGGCTTTGTCCGGCAGATCTTTTGCAGAATAATCAACCGAATCAACATATAGTTTGGCACTTTCTATTAGGTTGATGATGCTCTTTAATGTAAAGTATTTCAGGTGGGTATCGTCTAAAATCCCCAGCTCTTCATATTGAAAACCGCCTGAGAGGAGTTCCAGTCTTATGCTGACGTTAGCAATATTCGGCACTGAAACCAGGACGCAGCCATTGTCCTTCAGGAACTCTCTCACCTTTTCAAGCGGTCTTTCCGGCCTTTTTAAATGCTCCAAAACATCGGCAAATATGGCCACATCAAATTTTTTGCCTGCCAGTTTTTTACACCAGCCAAAGTCCTCGATATCACCGACAATAACGTCTTTACAGTAGGATCGGGCCGTCTTGGCGTCCTGAGGGTTGATTTCAACTCCGACGATTTCGCAGCCGCACTTCTCTTTTAATACCTTGGACATATGCCCGCCGGCACAGCCGAACTCCAACACCTTTTTATTCTTTCCAACGAGTTCAATAATCTTAGTGGCCGCAGAATTTGTATCCTTTAAATCAATATGCCGAGAGTACTTGCTCATCTTGAAAAAATTCCTTTACTTGGGTGACATCTCATGATGCTGTATTTCAATGGGTACTGAGACCTTTGTGTGGATATGCTTGTCAGCAGTTGACTCCGTAGAAAACACAAGGGCATTGTCCACCCAGTCATATGTCTTTACATTATATCTGCCAAGATCGTCGCTTTTGCTGACGGCGTATGTAATGCTGTAGGTCCCATCTTTAAGGATGTTTTTGAATTTGAAATCAACAGCAAGTCGATCTCCTTTTTTTTGGGGAGGCAAATAGATCTTCTCCACAAACAGGTTGGTTCCGATAAGCTCAATACCATTCCTGTCCCTTATGATAAAACCCACATTGACTCTATGGCAGTCACGAAAGAACTCCATATACCCTCTTACAACAACCCGGTCATTGAAACCGCATTGGGTAATCGGCTCCATTTCATGGTTCAACAACTCCACGTTCCGGATTCTCACCTCACCGGTGCCCGAGCGCATATCTCTTGTCCTTTTCAGGAATTCGTCATTGATCTTAAAGACAACATCTCTTTTTGGCGCTTCGCTATTGTCGAGCTCTCCTGTTTTTTCCATGCTCCCGGGGCTATCTTCTCCGCTCTGCTCATTCTGAATCATCTGGTAGTAATACGCGTCTACGACCTCGTCTGTCTTTCCCTTTTTGGCGATCACTCCATTCTCTAACAGAATGACCTCCTTGAACATAGACCTTACCGTACCCATGTCATGGCTGACAAATACGATGGTTGTGCCATTTTCCATCAACTGCTTCATCCGGTGAATGCATTTGTGTTGATAATAGATATCACCTACCGCCAGGGCCTCATCCACCACTAAGATCTCCGCGTCCACATTTATCGATACGGCAAAGGCCAGCCGTATGGACATTCCGCTTGAATAGATCTTGACCGGTTGATCAATAAAATCCCCGATATCGGCAAAACTCTCAATCTGGTCAAACCGGGAACGAATTTCATCTTCGGTCAGCCCGAGAATACTCCCGTTGATATATATGTTTTGCCTGCCTGTAAACTCAGGATTAAAGCCGGCGCCCAATTCCAGCAGGGCAGATAGTTTCCCCTGTACCTGAACCGATCCTGTGGTTGGTTTGAGGATCCCGCAAATGATCTGGAGCAGTGTGGATTTGCCGCTGCCGTTCAGGCCAATAATGGCCAGGGGCTCTCCCCGGCTGACCTCAAAGGAGATATTGGAGAGGGCATTAAAGGGCCTGTGGTATTTCTTGCGGAAGGGATGAAAGGCCTCCTTGACCCGGTCGGCATGGCTCTTATAAAGCCTGTAGGTCTTGGTCACATCCCTGACGCTGATGACGATGTCTTTATTCATGTGCGAAAGCTCGTGTGAAACTTGGAAAATTGAAATTTGACAAACTCGTAAAAAGTCTCCAAGGCCGTCACTCCCGCGAACGCGGGAGTCTAGAAGTGGCTGATTTCCCTGGATTCCCGCGTTCGCGGGAATGACAAAACCGGGTCAGTGACTTTTTGCGAATCTGTCAATATTCCAGCATTCCAGTTCTATCGTCACACCGACCTCTGCCCCCTGCCCTTTCCCATCCTCTCCCTTTTCCCCTAATCCGTTTAATTTGCGTAATCTGCGGATCTGACCATCGCCTCTACAAAACATCGGCAAATTGCGGCTTCAATTTCTGAAAAATCAAGGCACCGATCACAAATATGAATAGGGTCACGCCCCAGAAATAGAGCGTCAGGTACGGATGTTCCCAGAAAGGACAGAAATAGATAAATGAGTCCCGGTAACCTTGCACAATATAAAACATAGGATTTAACTTGAGTATCATCTGGATGTTGGGCGGCATCATATTGATGTCCCAGAATATGGGGGTTGCCCAGAAGCCCATCTGAAGGACAACTGCCACGATCTGGCCAACATCCCGGATAAAGACATTGAGCGCTGACAGGGCCCAGCCAAGCCCGAGGGAGAGGACGCACATACAGAGGATATAATAAATGAACTGAAAATAGTAGAGGCTGAAGGGGAGCCTGTGAAAAACGATCAGCCCCACGAGAAGCAGGAGGAATACCGAATGGGTAATAAGGCATGAGACAATCTTGATCACCGGCAGGATCTGTGAATGAAAGAGGGTCTTTTTAATCAGGTGCGAATTTGCAACCATGGCCCCGGTACAGCCGTTCACGATGTCCGCAAAAACAAACCACGCGGCCATCCCGGCGGTCAGCCATACCACAAAAGGGACGTCGTTGGTCGGCTTGACCCTGAAACCGATACTGAATACGACCCAGAAAACAAAAATCATGACCATGGGACTTATAAACGTCCATATGAAGCCCAGTAACGACCCCACGTACTGGGTTGCCACCTCCCTCCTGGCCATGGCGACAATCAGGTCTTTTTGCAAAAAAATCAATCGTATGAAGTAAAAAAAACGTTTAATCATGGCACCTAACCCTAACCTGGATAAACCGGAAAAGAAAAAGTCTCGCGCAAAGACGCAGCAGGGACACCGGCGAAGGCGCAAAGTTAAAAGCTAAAAACAGAAAGCAAAAGATATAATGTCACAGTGGGTTTCAAAAAGTTGAATGATCCTTCATTCTTTGGAAACCCGTTCTATTACTGGCTTTCCCGAAACTGCAAAAAATTTCTCGTGCTATTTTCTCTTGAGCAGTTGGTAATTCCCCGGAAGCCCTTCAACCTGAACTGGATCGAAGGCCTCCATAAAATGTTGCCAGAGGAGTGCGTGCGTGGTTCGAAACCGGAGATCTTGACGCCCGTCAAAGGCAACATCACCTAAAATCACCCAGTTCGCCCTTTTCTCTTTCAGCTCTGCAATCATCTGCCGCTGTCTCTCCTCTGTGTTTTCAAATATGAAGAAAATCTCCCACAAAGGGGATTCCCTTTCAAAGACAGGATAAAACACCGTCCAGTGAGGAGCAATCAAAAAGTTCTCCCCCGGCCCGATTTGTTGTCTATTTATCTCCATTACAGTTTGAAATAAATCAGCAGTGTATGGCGGTAACCAGATCATGTCACCATGGATATCAACCTTCACAAATGCGCCTTCCGATGCACTCGCCTTTAGATAAAAGGGGCTACACATAACAACCGAAAAGAAAGACATGACAAAAACCAGCGACAGAACCCCGCCGCCGATCACTCTCCGATACCGATGTTTGAATAGAAAAGGTAATGATATCACTCCCATTAGAAAAGGATGAATCCCCAGGGCAAGGTGACTCAGATCCGCCCGAGAGAAGGCATAATGCACATACGGGACCCCAACAAACAGGGCGGCTATCAGGATCGCCTTTTGCCTTAAGACATCCCCTTTGGGCAATATCAGGCCAAGTGCCGTCATAATATAGAAGAGGGGGAGCAGAATAAACAAGACACCCGTTGAAATCCGTCCGGCGATTTCTATGAAATTCATTTGTGCCCAATCCCCGGTCCATGGCCAGGGAACGGGCAAGGGAAGATTGGTGCTCTTCAGACGAAACAAGATCATGAGGCTATCGATGACACTGCCGAAAAACCCGGGGACAAAGACCCACATGGACCACATGGGGGCATAACCGATCATAATGCCCAGACCCCATACGGCCATCCGTCTCAGGAGGTCAGACCTTTCGATCCTGAACCAAACAAAGAGAACGAGAAAGAAAAATGATACACATCCGTAAAGACCGTGATTCCGCCCGAACCAGGCAGCCCCGCCCACGAATATGCCGGCAGCAAAATGCCTGATAATGGAGGGTTTTTCAATTAGAAGAACTGCGAAATAGACGCCGGCCAATGCCATGCAGTGGTCAAATATCTTGCAGCGAGGGTACATCCACACCATCAACAATGCGCCCATAAGACCCAATAACCACCATGAGTTTATGATGCGGCGCAGTGTGAGCAACCCGAATGTCAGACCAACAACCTGGAACATGGCCACAGAGGCCCTTAATCCGATAATGCCGTTCCCGAAAACCATGGACCAGCCGGCGGTCCAGTAATAACGGCCGGGATCATAAGAAAAAAAATCACGTACCGGGACCTCCCCGAGGGCCGTTCGCCATGTCCCGTACCAGAGAAAACCCTCGTCCAGCAATCCGATTGAGATGTCTCCTTGTAGCCAAAATGAAAAAGCGGTCAGTATCGTGGCCAACAGGGTAACTTTCAAGCCGGCCTGAATTCCATGGCCGGGTATGCCATAAAGATCGCTCATCACCGGAGGCTATCCCTGTCCCTTGCGGCGGCCGGGCCGGCATTTTTCACCATTCTGACGTATCTGACGGGAAAGGAGGCGACCATCTCTGCCGTGCCGTCCGTGGAGCCGTCATCCACAATGATCAATTTTCGACCTTCATTACAGGCGATATCCATCTTGCCGGTTTCCATTTCGTGGTCAATGAGGCGCCAGAGGGTATGGACCAGAAGGCGGATATGCACCCTTTTGTTGGGTAATTTTCGCCGTGACCCAACATAGCGCGAAGGATCGATCTTCGTTGTTGCGGGGTCCCTGGCATCCCCCCTGGCGATCAGGATATTGAAGGCGTCGAAATTTGCGGCTGATCGTTGAAAAAAACCCATGATTTCAGGTATGTGCTGTTGATTGTGGCTGCTCATGACGGTCACGCCAAACAACTTGAAGTTTGGGTATCTCCTCAGGGGCTGAAGGGCCTGGATGGTCTGGTGGAGTTTTTTGAAATGGCCCTTCACACCGGTCATGTCATCGTGGTTTTGGGCCAACCCCAGGATGGTCAATGGCATGCTCATTTCCAGGACACGGTTCTTCGGGACAATACGCATCATCATTTCTGCGATACGCCCAGACATCAAACCATTGGTCGGAATCGTGATACGCCTGTACGGATGGAGGCGGCCATAGAGGTTTATGATATCTTCAAGGTCATCCCTCAGGAAGGGTTCTCCCCCCGAGAGAGTGAATTGCATCAGGTAATTGAGCCTTTGCCGGGAGAGGAGTTTCTCGATGTCTGTCAGGGAAAGGAAGTCATATGAAGCGCTGACCCGCTTGTCCGCCATACCATCATGGCTGAAGCACATTTTGCACCGGGCGTTGCATTGATCGGTCACAAAAAGGATGAGATAGGCAATGCTTTTGCGAGACAGGATGTTCCCTGCAATTCTGCTCATATACCGCAGGTTTCTTTTAATATGCAAGGGAGACATGGGGATTAGAATTGCTGCTCTCCTGATTTGCCAGTTGACCCAAGGGAAAAAATGCGCTATAAGAGTAGAGATTCTGACGCTGTCTCTGCCCTGCCGACCCGTGGGCAAGACCTGTTTGTCACGGGTTACGGGCTTAGCAGCCTCACCATGGGTGATAGAAGAAAGGAGGGTAATGGAATGACTCTGCAAAAAATTGGCGTGTTAGGGTTGTTTTTTTGGCTGCTCACCGCTGCCTGCGCCGGCACACTGGAGAAAACCGAACCGGCTGTGCCCCCGGAGACGGCGCTGAAGGAACGGGTGACCGCCTACTGGGAGGCCAAGATGAAGGGCGATCTGGAAAAGACATATCTTCTCCAAACGCCCGATTTCCGAAAAAGGATCCGTATCGTGGAGTACATCAAGGCCGACGCAGGCGGTTTTCTGATTAAGGAGGCACGGATTGAATCGATCACCATTGACGGTTCATCAGCCAGGGTCGATCTCGTTATTCGCACACATCTGCTGCGCATTCGTACACCCAAAAAGGGCATTACCCGTCATTTGGCGGATTACTGGAAGTTCGTGGACGGCCTTTGGTATCACACGACCCCGCCACGACCGAAGAAGCGCGCCAAACCGCTCCACACAGGATAATAACCGTTTACTGCCATAACTCTTCTGCCGGTTTGCAGACATCCAACTTATAAACCCATTTCATCTCTCCCCGGTTTATAGCGAAGCTTCGCCTCAAACCGACGAGGCTTCGCGATACTGGTTCCTGGATGCTTGATGCTGGATAAAAGCCAGAAAATTCCTTGTTCCATCCAGTATCCAGAGACCAGCATCCAGTATCTTATCACTATTAGAACCACAACATATAGAAACTTGACATAAATTTTGAGATCTTAGCCTATATCGACGGCTAGTTTCCAATTCAAGTTTGATGAATTCCTGAGAAGTCAGAAATCACCTGTTTTCATCATTCCCGCGAAGCTTGTCCTCGACTCCGATCGGGGAGCGGGAATCCAGGGAAATCAATCCCGCCGCGGTGGAGACTCCCGCTTTCGCGGGAGTGACGGCCTTGGAGACTTCCCAACGAAGTCGCTCGTATGAATCAAGAGATCCTGTTTGACCATGACTTCGTATCCCATAGGATGCCGCTCGTCGGCATAACTTGGCTTTTTGCGAGACCATCAAGTTTCAAGCCGAAAAAGGACATCCAAAGCTGCCCTGCATTCCAGGGAAAGAGCCTGGTCGTGCAATATCAGAGAATCTACATGGGTCAGGTTGTGTAAGGAGATGTGAAGATACGCTCCAAACCGGATAGGCAGATAGAAAAAGAGGGGACCAAAAGTGAAGGCGAGCCTTAATGGCTCGCCTTCAGGTTAGTGGTTCATTGGTAGCTTATGCTACCATGGTTTTCCCATTAGTCATCCCACCCTTCCCAGGGATGAATGGCCGCCCACACGTAATGCCAGTTGGACAGCGTCGAACGAACCAGGCCGCCTGGTAACGGCACACCCGGACTGACAGCCGCATAGTTCAGGAACGTGACCGCTCCCACCGGATATATGGAGTAATCCACCGCCGTATTCGGTCTGTAAATGGGGTGATCTCCAGGTCCGAAACCAAGACCTCTCAGTCCGTTCGTGGTTCTGATGTTATCGATCCGGAAATGACCGATGTCGAAACCCAGGGCCGGGTCAATATAGAGGAGTCCTGGTTCCCCTACCCGGATATAGTTCACCTCATGCGGAATGACTACGTTTTCATGGGTGATGGGTGACGGTCCGGAACTCGGTGGCGGATCGTACAGATCCTCATTATCGTTCCAGATGGCGCTGTCGGCGACAATGCGTCCGTTGTCAAACGCAAAGTCGAAGACGTCCGCGATCTTCTCCCGATACTGGATAATATAGTCCGCATAGGTCGAAGGTTGCTCATCCGGATAAGGCACCTGCCACCATGGCCATAGCTCGAAGAACCAGTGATAGTGCTTGGTCGGGAACGAAACCGAGAGGTCGGTAATATACCCGAATCCGGTTATGTCATAGAGGAAATCATCAAAGTAGTGGAACCACACCGAGGTCTTTGCCAGGGCGTTTTCCACGTCGTCCAGGCTCCAGATGTTATTAAAAGGCGGACATAACGGGGAGTTGAGGGCCATGACATTATCGCCGTCCCGCAAACCCGCACTCTGCTGGCTCGACCAGCTTTCGTTGAGGTAGTAAGCCGGGATATTTGTATTGGCCACGGGGGTGAAAATCCCGTCTGCCGGAAAACCGGTATAAGTCGCCTCATTGATGTCGGTGGACATCACGGTCGGCGGGAAGACGATCTCACCGCTACCGTACCGGTCGCGATGGAATCCGTTGAGCTCTCCCGTGCGGCCTGCTGCCCATGGCACTCCTTGTTGATCCACTTGATCCGTCCTGAAGTCTTGGAGTACCGTAAAGTTCTGCAGCTCGTAACGTCCATTGCCCACATCGCCCATTTCAAAGGCGCCGGTCAGGACATTCGGGCAGTCGATGAGCATACGGGTGGTCCCGTCGCAGAGTCCGTCGAAAGCGCAATTAATACCTTGGGGCGCCTCACACTCGTTGATCCACACCTCGGCATCGATATAGCGCTCCCAGCCCGGATTCCACCACGTATCGGTATTGGGCTGTGGGGCTTGACGACACTCGTCGATAAACGGAGGATTATCACCATCCCCGATCGGATCAAACTCGTAGTAACCCGCGTACTGCACATCATAGACATTGACCACATTGTAGCCCATGAGCGCTTCATAGTTATCCTGATACACATCCCGCACCACTTCGGCAAGGTTATGGGTGTCTTCACCACCCGGGGACTCCAGCGAAAAGAGTCCGATCACCTCGACCTCACCCATCTCGGTTTCCGAGAGGAGATCAGGGAACCCGCAATCCACCATAAGATTGGTCTTGAAAGTATCTTCCCACATACGGAACCCCGGAGGGATTTCGTAAAGGAGACCGGAGTTCCGGAGGGTGTTTTCATCATTACTCCAGATGGTTACCCCGCCGCCCGGTGTCCTGAGCAAGTCCGCCCAGAACATATCATAGGGGGAGAGCAGGATCACATGGTCCCAGACCTCGATGCTCTTCTTATAAGCCCGGAAACGCAGGGTTACCGCGGTCCAGTTCCCCGAGGTGTTTTCAATCACTAAAAAGTTATCCCAAGATTCCGTTCTGAAATTAGGATCTTCCCTCACATCATACAGGGAAAACAGCAGCACATCGCCAATCGTCCCGGGGGAGATCATAATTTCAGCGCTTGCCTGGCTCACACCTATCGTAAGCCCCATTATCAATGCAAATAGCAACGCCAACCACTTCTTTTTCATGTCTTTCCTCCTTAAATCAAAATTTTAAGTTAAATCAAACTGATAGCACTGGGCCTTTTAGAATCCCACCTCCTTTCATTGCGAAAGTCCTTGAGGGCAAAAGCCCTCGCATTTGATAACTTCAGACGTCCATTACCAGCCATATTGTGCAATTAGGTCATTTTTTAGCCTAAGTTGGTAGCAATGTCAAGCTTTTTTTTACACCTTTTTTTCATTATCTGCACAAAAATCCGCCCCCGCGCATCTTTCCACATGGCCAAGACGGCAGATTTTCCAGCGCAGGTCCCCCGATTTTCCCTGCTTCTCTATAATTGTAGACCTTCAGAGGTTCAGGATTCAAAGGTTCAAGGTTGCTTTTTTGCTCAAGTATGAACGAAATAATTTCCCTATTTCATAATCTTAATCTTAATCTTACTCAAACCGATTATGATTAAGAGTATAGGGTATCAATAGCAACATCTTGCGAATAAAACCTTGCTTTTGCTAAAATTCTGTAATATCAACCTCCAAGAACTGAAACCCGAAAGACCTTAGAACCCGTGGGAACCGGAGACTCAATGGACCTATCCGTCATCATCCCTGTTTATAATGAGGAAGAAAATATTCCTCTCCTTTATGGGCGACTAAAAGAGGTCTTGTCCGGGGCCGCGTACTCGTGGGAGCTGATCTTTGTTGACGACGGCAGTTTGGACGGCAGTCTTCGAGTGCTCCGTGAAATCAAAATCGGATCGGACAACCCATCGCAGTTGCGGATGGTGCAATTGAGCCGCAATTTCGGTCAACATCCGGCCCTGGTTGCCGGTTTTTCAGTGGCCAAAGGAAAAGTGCTGGTAACCATCGATGCGGACCTCCAGATCGACCCGAAATACATCGTGGAAATGATGGGCAAGATGGCGTCAGGCTTCGATTTTGTGAGCGGCGTTCGCCTTCAACGGGAGGACTCCTTTCTACTCAGAAAATGCCCTTCAAGGGTGCTCAATCTCCTTTTTGGATCCGTTACCGGCAAAAAACTCCGGGACTATAACTGCCCCTTGAATGCCATGCGCGCCGACATCGCTCTAACCATGCAGGATTATGGTGAGATGCAGAGATTTTATAAGGTCCTGGCAATCCGCCTGGCAGCCAGGATCGCAGAGGTAGAGGTCGTGCACAACATGCGTCGTAAAGGCAGCTCTAAATATGGCATATTTGATCTGGTTGATCTTTTTTTTGATTTTGTCACCAATTTCTCCAAACAGCTCTTCCAGCGTCTCGCCATGGTGGGGTTCGGGCTGTGTGGGATCAGCGTCCTGGGCGGTCTTATCTACCTGGCTTTAAGATTCTTTTTGGGATTAACCCCTGAGACCCTGCTCCGCCTACAGGCACTCGCCTTAATCGGTTTCACCTTTGGCATGCAGCTTCTGGTTTTAGGGGTCCTGGGAGATTTTGTCATCCGGATATACGCAAAAATGGAGCCCAAACCGATCTACCATATCAAGAAGATCTGGTAGGGTTGCGGGTTGCGGGGGTTTTTCAATAGTCAGTGGTAAGGATTGACGCCCATGTAAAAAGTCTCCAAGGCCGTCACTCCCGCGAACGCGGGAGTCCATAAGCGGTTGATTTACCTGGATTCCCACGTTCGCGGGAATGACGAAAACAGATGGTTTCTGACTTTTTACGAAACCATCAAGGGTTGAGATGAAAAGAAAAATATTGATTACCGGAGGGGCTGGTTTTGTCGGGACCAATTTCGTAAACTATCTCTTGGAAAGATACCCGGATTATGAACTCATCATCCTGGATGCCCTGACCTACGCCGGCAGTCTCGACAATTTCTCTACCCGTCTAAAAGAAAGCGCCCGTTTCACGTTCCACTGCGGAGATGTGCGTGACATCGGCCTGGTGCTCGATCTGGTGCGTCAGGCCGATGTGGTCATCCATTTCGCCGCCGAAACCCATGTGGCCCGATCCATCTATGAGGACAGGCGGTTTTTTGAAACCGATGTCCTGGGGACCCAGTCCGTGGCCAACGCCGTTCTTAAGAATAGGGAACGTATAGAGCGCTTTATTCACATCTCCACTTCCGAGGTGTATGGCACGGCCCTTCGCCGCCCCATGAGCGAGGAGCACCCGCTGAATCCAATCAGCCCCTATGCGGCGGCCAAAGCCGGCGCCGATCGCCTGGTCTACAGCTACTGGAGCACCTATGAAATCCCCGCCGTAATCCTGCGCCCGTTTAACCAGTACGGCCCCTATCAGCACCTGGAAAAAGTCGTCCCCCGATTCATAACCAGCGCCCTCCTCGGAGAACCGCTCACGATCCACGGGAGCGGAGAAGCGAGGCGGGACTGGCTTCATGTGTACGATACGTGCGCGCGTATCGACCTGGTCCTCCATGCTGACAGGGAAAAGGTCATCGGCGAGGTCTTCAATGTAGGTTCCGGGTTTGATCTGGATATCCTCTCCATTGCAAAAATGATCCTGGGTATGGTGGGAAAACCGGAAACATTGATTTCTTTCATGGGCGATCGGCCAGGTCAGGTGCAGCATCACATCGCTTCCACCACAAAAGCTGAAAAAATCCTCGGAATGAAACCCGGTAGAGGATTTAAAGAGGGACTCGCGCAGACCATCCGATGGTACGCGGATCATCAGAAATGGTGGGAAAGATTGCTCCCCATGCGGCGGGTTCCCATTTTAGACAAGAACGGAGACAGGGAATATTACTGAAAAGGAGACAGTGATCCAGTGAAAGTAGAGTTCTTCCGACACAGCCTGGGGGAGGCTGAAATACAATCCATAACCCTGGCCCTGGAGGGGGTTTTTCTCACTGCCGGGCCCTTCACCCGGAAGTTTGAAGAATCCTTTGCGCAATACCTCAACTGCCGTCGTGTGGTGGGCACGTGGAGCTGTACCACAGCACTTTTCCTCTGTCTCAAGGCCCTGAATATCGGCAGAGGAGATGAGGTGATCACCACCCCCATGACCTTCGTTGCCACCTCAAACGCCATCTTGGAAGCAGGCGCCACCCCAGTGTTTGTAGACGTTGAGGAGACCACAGGCAACATGGACGCGGCGCTCATTGAGGAGGCCATCGGTCCCAGAACCAGAGCGATTATGCCGGTCCATCTTTACGGCCACATGTGCGACATGAAGCGGATTCGCCATATCGCCGACCGGCATGGGCTCTTCCTTATCGAAGACGCTGCCCACTGCATTGAAGGGGAGAGGGACGGGATTCGTCCCGGCCAGTTGAGTGACGCAGCCTGTTTCAGTTTTTACGCCACCAAGAATATGACATCGGGAGAGGGCGGGGCCGTTGCCACCCAACACGATACGCTGGCAGAAAAGTTAGTCCGGCTGCGTTCCCACGGTATAGACAGAGATGCGTCCGGGCGGTATGGAGGAAAATACCGGCACTGGGATATGACCTGCATGGGGTATAAAGGAAACATGTTCGATATCCAGGCGGCCCTCCTCCTCCCCCAACTCCCCCGCTTGAAAGAAAACCTTGAAAAGAGACGGGGTATCTTCGAGCAGTATACCGCGGCCCTTCAGTCAGCAGAGGGGATTGATACCCCTCAAATCCTCCCCGGAACAAGACACGCCCATCACCTTTTTACCGTATGGGTCCATCCTGATAAGCGGGATCAGCTTATTCACAGGCTACAGGAAAACGGCATTGGGACGGCTGTCAACTACCGTCCTGTTCATCTCCTAACCTACTACCGTAAGACCTTTGGTTTCAAAGAAGACCTATATCCCAGAGCGGAATATATAGGAAGCCGCACCCTTTCGTTGCCCCTCTATCCAAGGATGACCAAAGAGGATGTGAAGGCAGTCATCCAGGCCCTGGATGAGGCCCTGAGACACCCCCCCAACGCCTGAGCATAGAGAAGACCGCATCATGAAAATCCTTTTGATACAACCTTATGCCAACGAAAGTAATACCAATTATCCACCTATGGGTCTGTTGTATCTCGCCGCCTATATTCGAGAAAAATCATCCCATGCGGTAAAGATTATCGATTTGAGAGTGAATAAAACCCCCATTAAAAAGAGGCTGTCCGCCATAGAGGCGTGGAAACCCGATATCGTCGGCCTGACCGGGATGTCCATCGAATGGACAGGGTTCAAAGAGGTTTTGCATACCATCGGACAGGCCATGGGCAAGGAGGTAATTTTTGCTGCCGGAGGACCTCATGCAACCATTTTCAGCACCCTGGTGTTGGAAAAGACCCCTGTAGAATATGTGATCAAAGGGGAAGGTGAAGAGACCTTTTTGGAACTTATCAATGCCCTTCACCGGCATTCGGACATCCGTAAGATCAAGGGCCTGGCATACAGGAACAGGCGCCATCAGATCATTGAAACACCCGAAAGAGACCCGATCAGGGAGATCAACCGGCTTCCTTTCCCCGCCTATGATCTCATTCCTATGGAGGATTATTTTGTCAACCCCCATTTTCACGGAAATCTGAACAAATACAGGCGCGTCTTACCCCTTGTCACTTCAAGAGGATGCCCCTTTCACTGCAGTTTCTGCTTTCACATGTTCGGGAATAAATTCCGGCCACGGTCAGCGGAAAACGTCCTGGAAGAGATCGACTGGCTTGTGCATAAATATCGGATAAGGGAATTCCAGATTGAAGATGATACCTTTAATTTCCATTTGCCCCGGGCAAAAAAGATCATGAGAAAAGTCATTGGCAGAGACTACAACCTGGCGATTTCCTTTCCCAACGGGATCCGGGCCGACCTCATTGATGAAGAACTCATGGCATTGTTTAAGGAAGCCGGCGTTTACAGGATCCATTTTGGCATTGAAACTGCCGTTCTTAGAATTCAGAAAATAGCATCTAAACCCCTGAATATGAATAAGTTAAACAAATCCATCGGGCTCACTTTTCAGGCCAAAATCAGCTCTCACGGCTTCTTCATGATTGGGTTTCCCACAGAGACAGAGCCGGAAATAAGAAAAACCATTTCGTACGCCACCACATCCAAATTGACCACGGCAAATTTCTCCATTGTCAAAACCTATCCGGGCACCCCCATTGGAAACACGTTCCTTGAGGATAGCAAAAAGTCCTTTGACGATGATTTCTCCTTTAGTTCCGATTCAACCACGACAAACTACAGCGGGGTACCGGATGCACGACTGAAGCAGCTACAGCGTATGGCCATGATCAGCTTCTACTTCAGGCCGGGAAGGATATGGCACATCTTCAGGACCTCCCCTAACAAGAGAAATCTGCTTTTCAGAAATATCTTTTCAACCTTAGGCATCATCTTCAGGGGGAAAACGAAATACTGAGCCCTCCTGCCAACCCCATAAGCGCAGAGTTGTCTTGAAAGATGAACGTCGAACATCGAACGTCCAATGTCGAATGAAAAAATCAGGCAAGCGAAGACTCCGATGTCGAACCCTGAATGACCATTTCCTTTTCTTTTCAGCCGTTTTGATATCGTCACATATATCTAACTGAGTTCGCTTCGCTCACCCCGGCTATCGGCGGGTGAATAATCGAATAATGGGATGTCGAAGACCCGGTCTTTAGTGGGGATTGAATATTGAGTTTCTTAAGCAGCCTTTCTTCAAGGTCATAAGTCTGCTTCTTCATATTTTCCCATTCAACATTCGATGTCGGAGTCTTCGTTTACCTGGACGTTCGATGTGCATCTGTTATTCTCTACCTTTCCACATTCAAAATTCGATGTTGAAGGTTCGATGTTCGATGTTCATCTTTTCAACGTTCATTTCAGTCCATCCAGCCAAAAAAACCAAGCGCTTATGCCCACCAACCCTCTGACTTTCCACCCGGCCCGGATGGCCTGGAAACCACCATATCACCGGTAAGAATGGCGAGCGAATCAGGGCCATGATTGAAAAGCAGGTCTAAAACGGATAGCTTTGCGATAAAGCCCTGCTCTTTTACCCAGAGCTGGTTGTAATAGGGATGATGGTAATCCTGAAATTGAACCGTTACACCCCCGTCATAAAAAGACCCTGTATCGACAAAATGCTTTGCCGATTGACCATCATACAGAAAATCAGCGTTTAGGCGGTGGCAGATTTCAAGTATTTTGACCTCCCTTTCCGTGGACCGGATGTCCAAGGAGGAGGAGAAAATGATATCCCTCTTCAGACCGAGCGTCTTGCACAGCCAAAATATCAAGTCCATATCCAGATCGATCAGGAAATCCCGTCGCTTATCATATATTCTTGTGAGGTCTCTGTAATACTGGTCGAAATATAACGCCTTGGCATACCATGTCTTGAGGTTCTTTAGGTGCTTCCGCTTCCAGTTTTGTGTATGATCGATTCTTGTATCTCTTATGCTTTGATGATACCGACCCTTGGTGGCTACAGGCACGGTGAGGCGCATGATGCCGTTTCGTGTCTTGATCCTGTTCCTGTTTCTCCAGTCCTTTTTTGTGTACTGGACATCATCATATATGACAAATAGTTCGCATTGGTACATCTGTTCGAAAAAGCCTAACCAGGGAAGATAGCCAGGCTGGAGAATCGCCAGCCTCATAAGTTTGCGCTCCCACGGATACGGCAGAAATTGCGGCCATCAATAGGCATCCGGACTGAAATCTGTCTTGTAAAGGTAAACGGTGAATTCATAAGGCATATAGTCATATCGGAGGACAACCCTTTTTGTCATTTTTCTTGCGAGGCCAAAAACCGCCTCCGGCTGCGCATAATAGAGGGCCGCGTTCTGGTAGTCCACATAGGTGCCCAACATGTTCACGGCCACACCTAAATTACAGATTTCAAAGCTCCTGACCAAAGTCGCTTCCAAAAAGGAGCGGTTGTTGTTTAGATGCAAATTAAATATGCCGGAGGCCAAAACCCAGTCGAATCTTTCTCCTACGGCATTTTCCAAGATATCTACTTCCTCTATCTTGAGATACGGCCTCAATTTTTTGGCCATAGCAACCGTCTTACCGCATATTTCGTACCCGGTATAAACAACCGGGATTTCCTGCCTCTGAAAAAATTCACCGAGAGCGCCTAACCCGCAGCCCAGATCCAAGACCGAGTTGTGATGAAGGTCGCCGATTTCAGAAAGGATTTTGAACCTCAGGTCCTGTCTTATCTTGGAACGCCACCCTACCATCTTCGCTTCATCTTGATCCCTTTCGAGGCAATTTTCATAATATGTTATTACCCTCATCTTGTCTTCGAAGAATGAGTCATGATTTTTCATGGGATTAAACCTCTCTTGCCCGAGGTATGGGCTGCATCAGTAACCGTCCTGCTTCGTGGGCCTTTTTCGAGCTCTCCACCGAATCTCCCCTAAGAGCCTCGGGTACATGCGGGGAGAATATATCATGCTGTTTAGAACGGCGCATCCGTAAACGCACCAGCATTTCTTTTGGGCAATGAATCTTTTGATTTTCTCCGCCCTTCGGGAGTTTAATGCCCCTCTTACATCGTACTGATATTCCCGCAAGTACGCCATGACAAACGCATTTGCATCCTTTTTTCCCCGGACTTCCGGTTCCAACCATAGTGGTTCACAGGGCATCAAATTCCCTTCAGGCGTCAAGACGATCATTTTCTTTCCCGCAAGACAGTGAAAACAGCGTTTTTCTTGGCGTCTGGATTGAGACAGGATTCTCTGGACAGCACTGGCCATGGCCGGGGCTATTCTATTGAAAATCGGCAGATTGACGAATCCTTCCCTTGTTGCATAGAAGGAGTCTAACATCTTTTCCGCCTGTTTCAGATTAAAATCCCGCTCCGCTGCATCAATATTTCCTCGCACCAGACCCAGGGAGTGATAGTTGGCATCAAAATTTTCCTTCACATATTCAACGATACTCATTAGGTTTCCGGCATTGTCCCTTTTTATTGTGGTCAGGAAATTTATGGAAAGCCTTTGGTTCGCTTTCCGTATCTCTTCCAAGGAGGAATAGGTCTGGCAAAGACTCTCAAAACAACCTTTCAGACCGCGAGAGAGATCATGGTCCTCTCCTATTCCATCCAGGGATAGGTTGATATTTAAGTAGGCCTCGGGGCATTTCTCCAGTATGGACCTGACTGCCACCCGGGTTTGGCGGATCAAGGTGCCATTCGTCGGGATACTGATCTGGCGCGTCCCTGACCTTAGATAAAAAAGTTCAACGATCTCAGCGAGGTCCTCTCTGAGAAAAGGCTCCCCACCCGACAAGAGGAGCTGTGGAAGGGGCTGCATTGAACATGCAATTTTATCGATCTCTTTGAGAGATAATTCCTTTCCTCTCCCGCCCCGAACGTTTTCCCAATTAAAACAGATGGAACAACGGCAGTTGCATCGGGAGGTAACAAAGAAAACAAGAAGACCTGGATGATATGGATGGGTGAGCCCGGCAATCATGCGCAAAGCCAGCGTCAGGGATTTCATGATTCTTGATCGTTCCTCCCCTGGAATCCGGCGCCGATTCTTCGCCAAATCAGAGACAGAACGCCTGAGACAAGCCCTGCGGCCACGGGTATCGTGGACACAGTATAAAGGAGCCATCCTTTGAGCATAAACACCCATCCCTGGTCTGTGTAAAATCGGTGAAGGACTCTCCTGCGCATCACAGCAGCCATCAAGAATGCGGCGCCTGAGACCAGAAAGGAGATGGGGTCGATAAAACCGGCAAAAAAGAAGACCCCTGAAAAACCCACACATAACCGCCCCGCTGCGTCGTTTTCAAAAGGAGCAGGCGTTTTGATCCCCGTCCGGCATATCAATTGAATCATCTCCCCTGTGTTTCGGTGATAGCGTCTGAATATCTTCCACGTGGTGTCCGGGAAATGATGACGGTTCACCAGTATCCTGTCATAAAGGACCCCGTACCGTCCCTCCATTCGCAGGCTGAATTCGTAATCCTCTATGGACAGCTTCTGATACGCCTCGTTGAACTTGCCGATTTGGTCAAATGCGCATCGTCTTATGCAGCCGCATCGTGTGCATATATAAGGGACCGTTGCCTCCCCCATCTCTCCAAAAAGCCCATCCATCATAACATATTCCTGCAGGGCAAAATACCTTGAAAAAAAACAAGGATTGAGCGGGATGGACGAAGAGAGGGTCCCGACGCCGGAAAGTTCGGGGTTCTTCGCCAGACGATTGATCATCCTTTGAAGCAGATCAGGGGCAAAAGTTACATCTGAATCGAGGAAAATGAGGACCTCTCCTTCAGATTGGCTTACCCCGACATTACGGCCGATGGCCGGCCCACGATTTTCCTTCAGGGAAACGACCTTCACCGAAAACGCTTTGCAAATGCTAGGGTACCGTCTGTTGAAGCATCGTCGACAACAATAACCTCACACGCCCTCAAAGAGGATGCAAACACCGATTCCAGCGCAGCCCTGATGGTCGCCTCTGCATTATGAACAGGAATGATGACGGAGGTGTTGAAAAATCTCTGTGCCTGTTGTTGTTTGGAATTCTTAGGAGGGAACATTTAGGGCTTGAATTCTTCTACTTGATGCGTCTATATAAAGATACAACGGCCCGGTAAAAAGACATTTGCGGGCAAGGCATTATCTCAAGGGAAACCCTGCATGACATCTCATCCAAAACCGAACCACTCCAAAAACGTCCTGCTGATCAGTGTGGCCGTGGCCATCATCTTTTCATTGGGCATTCGTTTCATGCATCTGGAAACGGGAATGAAACATTACCGCCAGCTTTTCTTTCTTGAGAATGGCACACCCCTGATGGCGGCCATGGACTCCTATTATTACCTGAAAATTACGGACACGTACCTTTCGAGCGGGCAGTCCACCGGCCCAGGATCGGTTCCCCTTCTCGCCTTCGTGACCGCTTCTGTCCATAAACTAACGCAAATCCCCATAGAAAAGATAGCCTTCTATCTGCCTCCCCTGTTGGCGCTTTTCATGATCCTTGTCTATTTCTGGTGGGGAAGAGAATTTGGTGGGACATTTGTCTCGCTGGTTGCATCCCTTATAGGGATGGGTAGTTATTATTGGTACTCACGGACATGCTTAGGACGCTTTGATACAGACTGCCTCATCCCTTTCTTCGTATATGGCATCTCCTTCTTGATCTATAGGTTTTCGGTCGTGGAACCCTGGAAAAAGCGACTGGCCTACCTAGTCTCAGCACTCCTGATGGCCTACCTCTTTCAGTGGTGGTGGACACAGGCCCGGTATCTGAATATCTTCCTCCTTATATCTCCCTATGCCCTCAGCCTCTTTTTCTGGCCATCTAACCGGGTGGAAAAAATCCTAAAAATAGCCCTCTTCGCCTTGGGGCTGATCGGCTTGATCGTGGTGGTATTTGATCTCAGCGATAGGCTTCCGGGGTCATTGGCGCCGGCCTTTCAAAGCCTGAGCGGTCATCTCAAGTTGGTTGCCAAGACCCCGGGAAGCGCCTTGTCCGGAGCAGTAGGCCAATCCATCAGTGAACTGCAACCCTCTTCCTGGAGTTATCTCTGCGAGGTGGTTGCCGGTCATGCTTCCCTTCTCATTCTATCCTTTGTAGGTTTGGGGCTTCTGATCAAAGATCATTACCGCATCATCACGTTGCTGGCCTTTCCCATCTTGTTAGCCTTTGCCAGTTTTATGGCACAACGTTTCCTGATCTTTCTCATCCCTCTCTATGCCTTAGGCCTCGCCTATCTTTTGAAATGGATATCAGGGTTGAAATTGCTTGAAAAGATCCCTTTCAAGCCTCGTCAATGGATCATTGCCGTTCTATGCCTTGCCGTATTGGGCCTGAACGCAAAAAAAGCCCTGGTGACCACCATAAACCCGAAGGTAAGACCCCAGGATGTGGCCCTGGCCCTGGCCATCAAGAGAGACGCTTCACAAAATGCCGTAATCTGGACATGGTCGAATTCCGGGTACTTCCTTCAGTTCTATACCGGGCGAAAAACCATCATCGACGGCGGGAACCAGAACTCTGACCACATCTTTGTCACCGCCTTTCCCCTGACAGCGGACAACCCCGTTCTTGCCCGCAACTGGATGAAATTTTTTGCGGCCCGCGGGGTGTCAGCCCTTTACAAAGTGAACGGCCATTTGAACGATCTCAAAAAGAGCATTGATTTCTTGAAAACGGCCCTGGCCCAACCGGAAAGACTTGACGCCGTCATGACCCGGTTCGGGCTTGAGGATGAAAGCGCTTGGCGCGACTATCTCTTTCCCCAGGACCAGGTTTACCTCTATCTTCCCTACAGGCTCATCACCGACGTCCACTGGTGGTTCTATTATGGGAGCTGGGATCTCGCGAATAAAAGTGGGGTCCACCCGCCAGCTGCGGTATTGCTGCCGGGACAATTTTCAATAGAGCCAGCCCTTGGGTCCATCGGCATCGGCGACAGAATCGTTCAGATATCCGAGCTCTATTACGTCACACTCACGCCTGAGCCTCACACCAACGGACACAAGCGCTACAGGCAGCCTTCACGTATGGGTGCCATCTGGGTCAAAGATCGTGACCTGGCCTATCTCTTCGACACCCGGCTGATAAACTCTCTCTTCGTAAGACTCCTTTTACTGAACCCCCTTTCACCCCCTCCGGGGTTCAAGTCTTTGAAATATACTCTGCTTGAGGGAGGCGTCTGGAAGGTGGAGTGACGGGCCGGAAAATCATCGTGTTTTTTTTTATCGAGAACGGGCGCGCTTTATTTTTTCCAACACGGCCTGCCTGGACGCCTCCCTACTCTGAACTGTCGCTGGTTTTTTAACCGTCCTGGCGCGCTGGATGTTTTTTTGGCCTGTCTTACTCACGGCAGCCGGCTTGCTCGACGAGGTGCTGATGACGGAGGGTTTTGCCCGGGCCACAACGGCCTTTCGGATCTTGGGTTTATCCTTATCATACACAAGGAGATCATAACTCTTGGAGCCGCTTTTCAAAATGATCCGGTCCTTTATAATCCCAGCGACCTCAAAATCGCCCAATTCGTCGCCGATCTGCACCCATTTCACACCCTTTGCCCCTCTCCCCTGAGTGGGTGGCGACTTTACGGCACGTGCCCTCGTGCGTGACCCTCGCCGAAGGGTTGTCCCTTTAACGGGCGCCGGCGTCTTCTTGACGTCGGTCACAAGGGCCCCCTGGTAATCATCCGAAACCACAACACCGTACACGATGATGCTCTTGAGAGATGCCTCGACCTTCTTCTCTTTTAAGGGGTCCTCCTTTGGGGCCTGCGTGGCCTTGACATTTGGCTTTGGCTTCGTTTCCTCCGGTTTGATTTCCGTCCTCTGGGGTGCGAAAAGATTCTTGCCCACGACCACATTATATGCAGCCTCCGGGGGGAGCTTTTTCTCAGGGATCGGTTTGACGCCCTTTATCCGAGCTGGGTCCTTGCGGATGTCGCCGGGCTTTATTTCAAGGGGGGGTCTCATTTCCCCGGACCAGACCCCATACGCCTTTATCCCGACAAAAGCGGCACACACGATCAAGATGAGATTGATCAACCAGATTCTTGAGAACATGTTCCTTGCCGCTCCACCCTATTCATGGAAAAATCTCTCCGTCACATTCTTGACCTTCTGTTTGAACTCCCGGGTCGCCGCATCGATATCATCAAGATTGGCCACCACCCTGGGCGTTATAAGCACGATCAATTCTACCTTTTCCACCGACGTTCCCCATTCCCCGAACAGATAGCGGACCACCGGGATCTTTATCAGGCAGGGCACACCCGTTATCGACTCTTCCTCCTTATCCCTGATCAGCCCCCCGATGACCACGGTCTGGCCATGACCGACGGTCAACGTGGTATCGACCTTGCGCTTAAAGAATGCGGGATACCTTTTTCCCGCTACAAGAATACTATCTTTCTCTAAGTCGCTCACCTCCTGGCTGATATCCATGGTCACAAGACCCCGCTCATTGATGTGGGGCGTGACAGAGAGGATCACACCCGTATCGCGGTACTCAATGGTAGTTTCAGAGACCGTTGCACCACTGGCAACGGTCGTTGACCCGCTGGCTATGGGGATCTCCCTCGAGACATCGATCTTGGCCTCCGTGTTGTCAGAGGCCAGGACGTGGGGCGAGGAGATGATGTTTACATTGCCGTCTTTGGCCATGGCGTGGAGGGCCGCATACCATTTGTCCGTCACCCCTATCTGGTATTGGAGCCCTGTATACGCCTGTGTTGCGGCTCCGATAAGGCTGTTTATGGCGGCCGCAAAACTCCCTGTCCCGCCTGATGCAGCGCCTTTCCCGAACTGCCATTCCATCCCGAGTTCGGTGCTGGTGTTCACCGTGATCTCGGCGATGGTGGCCTCAATCAGGACCTGCCTCGGGAGGATATCGATCTGTCTCAGGATCTCTTCAATGGTCCGGTAATCAGAGGGGATCGCCTCGATGATGAGGGCATTCCTTATCACGTCCGGGGTGATATGGACCTCGGCCATCAGGGTCCCGGATCCAACAGCCGCCCCTTTTTCGACCCCAACGGTCTTCTTGACAGGCTCTTTGGCCCTGGCTTTTTCAGCCGCCTTTTCCTGCTTTTTTTCAGTCATACGCGCCACGGAAAAGGGATTGCCCGCAATAGCCGCAGAGCCCCCGGGCTTCCGCTTCTTAGCCAAGGTGTCCTCCTTGGAGGATTTATCGATAAAAACAATTTCCAGCAGTGCAGCTAAGTCTTCAGCAGCGCCGTTCTTGACAAAATAGACGTAGATCCTCGGCGCGATCTCTTCATCAACCACATCAATTTGGCCGATGATGTCTTCTATCTTGTCAAAGACAAGTGGTGTTGAACTCACGACAAAGATGGTGTTCAACCGGGTCATTGGAATGAATTTGACCTCAAGATTGCCAACCTTTTGGTAGGCGGACATAAAGTCGGTCAGGGTTTTGACCGTATCCTCGGCCTCAAGATTCTTGAGGGGATAAAACCGGTAATAGACCCTTTCAAGCACATTGACATCGAATGCCTGCACCAACCTTAATATCTTCAGGATATTGAGCCCTTTATCCACCACCAACAGGGTATTGGAAGCGGTATCGGAGACAATGGTCCCCCCGGCTGAGATAAAAGGCGTCGCGAGCTTCGTCATCTCCTGGGCAGATATGAATCTGAGGGGAATGATCTGGATGATGATTTTTTCCATAGGGGGAACATCTTCTGCCCCTAAGGAAAAACGCATGTCGATCGGCATACGCGGGCTGTCCTTGATCTGGACAATCCTGTAAAGCTTCCCCTCCTTCACAGCCGTCAGGCCGTTGACCTCCAGGATCTGAAGAAAAACAGGAAAGAGGTCCTTTTTGTAAAGCCCGCCTGCGGTGTTGATCGTCACCTTCCCCTTGACATTGGGGTCAACAAGATAATTGAGGCCCAACAATTCAGAGATCGTTGTAATCACCGCATAAAGATCCGCATCATCGAAATTGAGGACGATCTTAGGACCTTTCTCGTCAGAAGACGTCTTCTTTTTAGGACCTGGCGCCGATCTGGACACAACCCGGGCGAGCTCAGGCACGGATATGCCCGGCGCATCTACCACATCGGCTTTCGAGACAGGTAGTGTGGCTGCCGTCTTTCCGGTCGCCGCCCGTTTTATCTCGACGCCCTTCTGCTCTGCCCGCTTTCTTGCTTTGTGGGAAGGCCTGCCTGCAACGCTCTCGCTTGCGAGGCGGGCGGGCGTTGAGGCAACGACCGTTTTCTCCTCCCCCACCTTTGCGGGTAACACCTCCGTCCGATCGGCGCCCTTCTCCACTTTAGGGCTTCTATCTTTTTCCATGGGTTTGGGGCCGGCACACCCTGCCGCCAAAAGAACAGCAAGCCATAGCGCCCCAGACAACCTTAACGTCCTGAACTTGAATCGTTTCATAGTTTGTTTACCCTTAAAAAACCCCTTCTTCTCACCCATCTTGGTTCTTTGCCTTTTTCAAGAACCCGTGAACGGTGATATCAGAATTTATCAGTCCCTGCTTTCCCCTTCTCCTGGTGATAACCTTAATTTTCATTTTTTTCACTGTCAAGTATTTCTGGGAGGCCTCAATCCTGTACAAGATCTCCTTAAGCTGCCGGATGTCGGCATTGATGTTCAACTGGACCGGGACGCTCAGGTAATCGCCCTGTTCCAGCTCCACCGCTTTCAAAACCCGAACCCTCTTGATCTCCACCTTGCTCTTCTTCGCCAGATCATGCAGGATTTTCTGGATGTCCGCTGCCACAAGGGCCGGGGTCTTCCCTCTCAACAGCCCTGATTCTCCCTGCTTGACATTCTCCTTGAGGGCCGCCAGCCGGGTCTCTACCGCATCCTTTTCACCCACAACTTGCCGGTACTTGGCAAGATGCTTATGTTTCAGGGCAATCTCATCGCCTTTTGGCCAGAGATCCTGAATGACCGGGAGCGCCCTATAAATGAGAGCAAAAAGGAGCAAAAGCGCCCCGGCAATCAGGAGGTACTTCCTGTTTTTTCCTATTGTGAAATTGAAACGCCGCAATGATTACCCCAATTTAAGTCCTATCCGAAATTTCTCTTTCCCGTCTCTCGTTTTTGTAATGGCGGAGAGAAAAACCACGTCGTGAAAAAAAGGAGATGCGTCCAGAAGGGAGATGAGCTCCGAGGCCGAGGCAGCCTGCCCTTCCAATTCCACACCCTTGTCTGAAAAGGTGAGGCTGCTGACCCAGGCACTCTCGGGAATCCTCTCACTCAACTCCTTGATGACATTCAGGATCGGCGTATCCCCCTGACGAAGGGTGTTGAGATAGTTGATACGATCCACCAGCCGCTGACATGCCTTTTTGCCGCGATCAATCCTGGTGACTTCAGCGCCTAATTTTTTTAGCTCTGCATCCAGGCTGTCCAAGGCCAATTTGTGCTTGAAAACGGCGCTCCCGCCCCAGGCGACGGCTGACAGGATGAACAGGCCCACAAGTAAAAACATGCTGTAATAACCGATCTTGCTAGACCTTTTACGCAGTTCCCGGGGCAAGAGATTAATCTCCATCGGCAGATTCATGACGCCCTTCAGGGCCAGGCCGTAGGCAGGGATCATAGCCGACGAAGGGAGACCCGCCTTAGAAAGATCCGGGAGACAAACCTCGATCCCCTCATCCTCTTTAAAAAAATCGATGAATCCTGCATCTGATTCAGGGACACATAGAACCGTTTTGAGCCGGCCCTGGTGATCTCCCCAGACCCTTCTGAGTATCTTCAAACCTTCCGCAAGAAACGCCCGTTCATCAACTTCTCCTGCCGGACGTCTGAGAAGTCTTGAGTAATGCAGGAGCCCTCCTTTAAGCAGACCTAATTCCAGGTCATCATGCCTCAAAAACAGAAAGCCCTGGGACGTCTCTCCCCCCTTGTCTGTATCATAGGCAAAATAATTGGCCACGGCCGTTGAACTGATCTCGATACTGGAAAGCCGCACGCCCAAACGCTCTGCGACCGCAAAATAGGGGGCAACAGATGATTTTTTAGCCGCCACAAGGGCCAGCCGCATCTTCCCGGATTCCCTCTCCTCCGCCATGATCTGGAAATCGAAATAGATCTCATCCGGGGAGAATGGAACATATTTCTCCATCTCATAGCCAAGACTCTCCCGAAGGTTTTCTTTGACGGCCAATGGGAGCTCCGTATATCTCAAAATCACTGCATCGCGTGGTATGCCTAAGAAGACAGCCGTGGGTGAAATGCGGTTTTTCTTCAGAAAATCCCGCATCAAATCCCCGATCAGATCCACTTTTTCTTCTGCGGTCCGTTCTTCTTCAAAAGGATAGACAGCATGGGCGCCAAGCCGCACCCCCCTGACTGACGCCTTCACGTACGCCACGGAAAGCGAGCAGCGCCCGATATCAATACCGAGACTCGTTTGAAAAGCCAAATGCAGACCCCAATCCGGACCATCCGGAGAGACCTTTGAAAAACGCCCCCTTTCGCCCAATCTCTGCGTTACGTTCGGATTTTAATCCTCGAAATATTTAATATATTTCTGTGGTTAAAACCCTCACGCGCGTTGATCTTGAACAGATAAGCGCAGACTTCGAAATTGAGCATTTTTCAAAGGTCTCCCGGAATGATGATAGTCTCGTAAAAAGTCTCCAAGTCCGTCACTCCCGCGAACGCGGGAGTCCAGAAGTGGTTGATTTCCCTGGATTCCCGCGTTCGCGGGAATGACGAAAACGGGTCATTTCTGACTTTTTACGAGAGTGTTTAGTATTTGCGGGATGATCCCTGTCTCATGGCGCAACGCCTCAATCTGCATCACGCGCAGGGGACTTCTCCGCCGCACGCGGCAGGCGATCGCGCCACTGAACCACACGGTAGCCCTTTTTAAGCCCCTTATCAATCTCAACAAAGACCTCCACCCCCCGGCGGATCCGGCTCCCCTCCACCCTTCCCTCCGACACCACAGTGTAGTAAGGGGATATCTCCAGACCGATAAAGGGGACAATCGCCTGGTAGACTCCAGGGCCGACAACCGATGCCACGTCGGTTAATGATACAAAATCCGCCTCTTGCCTGTAGTCGATGATCTCCTGAACAAGATCATCTGTCATCAAAGGCAGGGCGAGCAACATCTCCCTCGATGCCGCATTGATACTTATTTTACTGCTGATCTTAGTGCTCCGTCTCGTCTTGGTGCGCCGTCTCAATTTCTTAGACGATGTCTTGGATTGGTAGGTGGTCACCCGATCTTTTAATCCCCCATAAAATATCTCAGGGGTCACCCCTCGCACCATCAACAGCTCTTCAACGGTATCAAGATCACCGTCCTTACACTCATACGGCTCAGGAAGAGACTGGTAATAATCATCTTCAGCCCCATTGACCCGGTGCAGATTGTTGGGGTCCCGCCAGTCGAGTATGGAGTCGGCAATCACATCCTCCTCCTCAGGATCCAGATCAAATCCTTTCAGGAGCATGATGAGCATACCCCGGCTTGCCTGGTTAACATTGACCTTTCCGCTTTCATTCCCGATGGTTACCTCAAATTGACCGTTTCCAAAACTCACAGGCGGGATATCGGTATTGATTCTCCAGCGGGGCACTTCCGCTTCTGTTTCCTTTTCCTCCCCGGGCAATACGTCCTCCTGGGTCTTCGGGGATATCACCGTATTCCTTATCAATTCGCCGATGGCCCTGTTGAGGCCGGCTAAGGCAATATAGTACGCCTCGGTCTGATCCTTGAAATTGCGGGTGATGTTGACCTCCGTCCTCATGGAATAACAGAATTCACCCACAATGACCGAAAGAAGAGTCAGGACCCACAGGACCAGGAAGAGGGCGATACCCTTTTCACATCTTAGTTTATACGAGACGAGCATCACTTTGCCCCTGCCGCAATGCGGACAATCATACGCATCGGCGGCATTTCCGGCTTCTCTATAAAGGTAATCCTGACTGCCAGGGGGAGCCCCTGATCCGCCTCCGGGTCCCATACCTCTTGCCATTCGGGCTGGTCTTCATCTTTTTCCGGACCCTTCAGGTATTCAAACCGGAGACTCTCTATACCAGGAATCAACAAGAGAAAATCATCCTCTTCCGGCTCCTCCATCTCCTTGTCCTTCCCAAAAAGAAGACCGCTTTTCTCATAAAAGCTCAAACGCTCCCGGTCGCCCTCGTCCTCCTCTTGGACCACGTATTGAACATACGCCATGCCAACCCTGTTATCCGGCAGAACGGGCACACGTGATATAAACGCCACAGAGCGGTCATCGCCTTTGAGATAAAACGGCTTCTGGTCCCCTATCTTGATTTCCAGCAGACTCGCGGATGCCAGCTGCTGTTTGATAAGACCCAAGACGATGCGCTGCCTCTGGTGGGCTTCGACGTCCCTCTCGCCTTTTTCCCATGCCCTGGACCCTATCCTGAGGGCGCCGAATACGATGAGAAGGATCAGCCCAACAATCGAGAGAGAGATCAGTAGTTCCAAGAGGGTGAAACCGGATGAGATTGATGATTGATGATTGATGATTGATGATTGATAGAAAACAGCGTATTTTGGCTTGCGATTTCTCAATTCTCCGGTTCTTCGTCCTCTTTCTTTTCGACTACCTTCATAGTGCTTATTTGAAAGCGCTTCTCCTTCTCCCCCTCCTGCCACATCACATCGACCATAATTCCCAAGGTATCAAAGGGCAATTTGGATGCCTCTTCTTCTTCAGGCTCGATGAGCACAATCTCCGCCCGCCAACGGAGTGGATCCTCAGATTCATCCTCCTGGCTGCCCTCCTCGCTGCCCACTTCCAGATCTTCCATGAGGAGGATCTCTTCCATTTTTTCCCGGGCATAGAATATGGCCCGGGTGTACTGATTCGACAACCGGACCGATTTCAAGCCACCGGAAAAGAGTTGAAGGATGACCACCAGGGATATGGCGAGAACCGATATGGCCACAAGGATCTCAATGAGGGTAAATCCCCTGTCAAGTCTCATACCGTTCCACCCGCACCGCACCCGTGATGAAATCAACGGCTACCATATACGCCCTCTCCCTCTCGTTGACCAAGATAACCTCTCCGCCGCTACTCCCGCCGTCAGAAAGAAAAATGATCTCAAAAATCCCCGAATCCGTTTCCGTGTCGCCGGATATCCCCATTATTAGAACGACCCCATCGGGCAGTTCATACACCTTCAGCCTGCCCCCCCCCCTTTTTTCTTCAACATCCACGCCAGCGCCATCACCACCATCCGCCTCCGACCCTTCAGACACCCGCTTCGCGGAAACGATAGAGACCCTGTTCGCTTCAAGATCAAAGCGGGCAACATAGTCTGAACCCTCGGATACCGCCTGACTCCTGGCATACCTCAGTGAAGCCGCAACCTTCTTTGAGGCGGTCTTCAGGTTCATATTGGTCATGGATCCAACCAGTTTGGGTCCAACAAACGCAGAGACCATCCCGATAATCACGAGAACGACAATGAGTTCGAGAAGACTAAACCCGGATGGAATTGAATATTGAATATTGGATATTGGATATTCACGAAAAACAGAATATTTTGAATTGCAATACTTCAAGTCCCTAACCCTATCCGCAGACCCGCCTGCCTCTGCGAGGCACAAGCGGGCAGGTTACGCAGATTTCCACAGATTATTCAAACATTCCATCCAGCCATCCTAATCATCCAATTATATGGATGAACATAGTGGCCTATTCGTCTGTCTCTCCAATACCCTTCCAGCTGACAATATCCTCATCTTCCCCTTCGCCCCCCTGACCCCCGTCAGCCCCTAAGGAGATCACATCAAAATCCCCATTTTCTCCAGGCGATCTGTATTCAAAGGGGTGCCCCCATGGATCAAGGGGGATCCTCTTCGCAAGGTAGGGCCCATCCCATCTCTCGGCACCATCCGGTTGGTTCCTCAAGGCCTCTAACCCCTGGTCCGTTGTGGGGTACTTGCCCACATCGAGTCTATAGGTATCTAAGGCCGTTTCAAAAAGCGATATCTGCGCCTTTGCTGCCTTTTGTTTGGACTTTCCTACCTTCCCAAACATACGGGGGCCCACTAAGGCGGCGAGAAGACCTAAAATAACCATGACGATCAACAATTCAATCAGTGTAAAACCCTTTTCCCTTTTTTTTGATCTCTCCACAGCGACTCCTCTCAAAAAGATGAACGTCCAGGTAAGCGAAGACTCCGACATCGAACATCGAACGTCCGGGGCAAAAATAAACGCTTATGCTTAAAAAGGCATCTCATTCATACTAAATATCGCCATAAGCATCGATATGACGATAAAACCGACGACTACGCCCATGGCGAGAATCATGGCCGGCTCCAAGAGACTGACAAATCTCTTGACCATATCTTTGACTATCTTCTCATAGTTCTCCGCCACCCGCAGCAGCATGCTGTCCAACCTACCTGTCTCCTCACCGACCATAATCATCTGAATGGCGAGTGAAGGGAAGATCTTCATCTCATTCAGCGGCCTTGAGAGTCTCTCTCCTTCCTTGACCCTATCGCAGATCTCTCCCATGGATCGGGCGATCACCTGGTTCACCATAATGTCCTTGACCAGATTGAGCGCTTGCAGGATGGGTACGCCGCTCTTTGTCAGGGTCCCTAATGTCCTGGCAAACCGCGCCACCTCGATCTTCCTGACCAGGTCTCCGGCCACAGGAAGATTCATTTTGCGCTTGTCAAATTTTAAACGGCCGCCCGGGGTCTTCAAATAGCGCCTCGTAAAAAAATAGGCTGCCCCCAATCCCCCTAAGATGGCCCACCAGTAGGACCTCAATACCTCACTGAACCCCAATAAAAACCGCGTGGTCAGGGGAATGGCCTGGCCCATATCGGAAAAAATGATGGAGAACTTGGGCAGGACAAAGGTCAAAAGGATGATGATTGAAACCCCGCCAACAAGAACGAGAAAGATGGGGTACACCAGGGCCGACTTAATATAATCCCTCAGATCCTGGGAGCTTTCCAAAAAAGCTCCCAATCTGTCTAATACAGCCTCCAGGACCCCTCCGGCTTCCCCGGCCCTTATCATGTTCACATAAAAGGTTGAAAACATCTTAGGATGTTTTCTCAAGGCATCGGAGAGATAACCCCCTCCCTGAACCGTCTTGAGGATGTCTCCCACCACCTCTTTGAACCCCTCCTTTTCTGCAGCATCGATCAATATGGAAAGTGCCCTGTCCAGCGGGAGACCCGCTTCTAAAAGGGCGGCCAGGTCCTGGGTAAAAATCATCACGTCTTTGGCGGATAACCCTTTAAAGATGGTGAGGATCTGTTTGGAGAAATCGACATTGAGACCCGCCCCTCGCCCTTTAGTGAGGGTAATCTTGATAGGGATCAATCCCATATTGTGCAGATCTGCCACCACGGCCTTTTCTTCCCCGGCTTCTATGGTACCACTGACGACCTTTCCTGATGCATCTGCCGCCTTGTAGAGATACGTGGGCATCCTATTTCTCCAATGTCACCCTCAGAACCTCTGAGATAGTGGTAATCCCCTTCCTGACCTTTCGCCACCCGTCCTGCCGCAGGGTTATCAACCCTTTGCGCAGGGCCACATCTTTTATCCTTTCGGTACTCGATCTCTTGGAGATCTCCCTCCGGATGTCATCGTCCACCGGCAGGTATTCAAAAATAGCGATTCTTCCCTTAAAGCCTGTATACCGGCATTCCTCACACCCCTTGCCGGAGAAAAATTCCATACCCGCCGCCTCTTTAGGCGTTACTTCCATCGATTTCAATAGTTTTTCCTCGGGCCTGGTCCGCTGTTTGCAGAAGGGACAGATAACCCTGACAAGCCTCTGGGCTAACACCCCCAACAGGGTTGAACTGAGCAGGAAGTTTTCCACCCCCATATCTAAGAGTCGCGTAATGGCCCCTGCCGCGTCATTGGTATGAAGGGTGCTGAAGAGCAAATGGCCGGTCAGTGCCGACTGAATGGCGATCTCCGCGGTCTCTTTGTCTCTGATCTCTCCCACCAGGATGATGTCGGGGTCCTGGCGTACAATGGACCGGAGCCCGCTGGAAAAGGTCATCCCGATCTTCGGCTTCACCTGGATCTGGTTGACGCCGCTCAACTGATATTCCACCGGTTCCTCTAAGGTAATAATCTTGTTTTCCGAGGAATTTATCTTTGCCATTGTAGTGTAAAGGGTCGATGTCTTACCGCTTCCGGTAGGCCCGGTCACCAGAATCATCCCGTAAGGCTGAGACACCAAGGCATTGTACTCTTCAAAGATCTCGTCGGGAAAACCTAATTTTTCCAGGTCAAGAATCAGGGTATCCCGGTCCAGAATCCTCATGACAAGGCTTTCACCAAAAAGGGTGGGAATCGTCGAGACCCGGAAATCGATCTCTTTATCCGCGATCTTGAGTTTGATTCTCCCGTCCTGGGGCAGACGCCTTTCCGCGATATCTAACTTTGCCATGATCTTGACCCTGGAGATGATGGCCGCCTGGAGACGTCTTGGGGGGGATTCCGCATCGTGAAGCACACCGTCGATGCGGTATCTGGCCTTGAATTCCTTTTCAAAAGGCTCAAAATGGATGTCGCTGGCCTTGAGTTCCACCGCATTAAAGATAAGCCGGTTAACCAGTCTGATAATGGGTGCCTCTGAGGCAAGATTCCTCAGATGGTCGGCGTCCTCAACGCCCTCGGACGTGATCTCATAGATGTCTTTCCCCGCCTCCTCTATGATCGTCTCTAAGGACTGGCTCCCCGCGCCATACAGTCTCTCAATGGTCTCGAGAATATCCCCTTCATTGCCTAAACACGCCTCGATATTCAGCCCGGTTCCGAGCTCTAAGGCATCGATGGTGGAAAAATCCTCAGGATCTGCCATGGCTACTCGAAGGAAGCCTTCACCCATTTCTAAGGGAATAAACCGCGATTCCTTCATCATCTTCGCGGAAAGATTCTCTAACACCACCGGCTGCTTGGGATATTCTTTGAAAGATATAGGGGTCATTGGTCATTTATCATTGGTCATTTGTCATTGGTCATTCCTTGCGCCTTACGCCTTACGCCTTGCGCCTTCCCCAGTTATCTGCGTCCTATGTGGTCCTTTCATTCTTTAAAATAGTCGATCACACTCTGTATAATGGATTCCAGGTCATAGGACGGCTCAAAGCCTATCGCATCTTTCAGCTTCTTGATGTTTGGGCACCGCCTTTCCATATCCTCAAAACCGGGTCCGTACGCCTTTTCATAGGAGATATGCTCGATCTCGGAATCGCTCCCGGTCATCTCTTTCACCCTCTGGGCCAGATCATTAATCGTGACCTCATGATCGTTACCCACATTGAAGATCTCCCCTTCTGCTGAGGGCTCGCCCATAAGCCTTGCAATCGCCCCTATCGCATCATTAACATGTGTGAAACTCCTGGTCTGGGTCCCATCTCCATATACGGTTATCGGTTTCCCCAATAGTGCGGACTGGACAAAATTGGGCAAGACCATCCCATACTGTCCGGTCTGCCGGGGGCCCACCGTATTGAACAACCGCCCTATCAACACCGGTAACTTCTTTTCATCAAAGTAAGCAAGGGCCAAGAATTCATCTAAGGTCTTAGAGCAGGCATATGCCCAGCGTCTCTTCTTCACCGTCCCCATGACCCGGTTGTCGTCCTCAGACAGATCGTGTTCCACATGCTTTCCATAGATTTCCGAGGTAGACGCAATAAAAACCTTTTTCTTGAACCGGTTGGCTAATCTCAATACCACCTCGGTTCCCTTTACGTTAATATCCAATGTCTCCACTGGGTGGTCCATGATATTCCGAACGCCGACCGCCGCAGCGAAATGATAGATATGATCTGCCTTAAAAATCAGTTCATTCATGACAGACTCATTCAAAATAGTATCAACCACCAAATGCAGCCTTTCATGAGTTTGTATTTGTTCTATGTTGGCAAGCTTTCCGGTCCACAGGTTATCAATGATGAATACGTCATCTCCCTGCTCCAGGAGCTTCTCTGCTAAGTGAGAACCTATAAAACCGGCGCCACCCGTAATCAATACTTTCATTTTTTCTCCCTTTTGCCTCAAAACAGCCTCCCTGCCCCATGCCCTATGCGCTCTGCGATAAACACAGCTCCGCTCCTTCGGTTACTACAGACCAAAGGATCTATCTGCTTAATATAATTACTAATTACAACCTCCTGCCCTGTTTCCTCACCGCCATGCACTAAGCCCCATGCGCTCTGCGCTCTGCGCCCGCTACCCAGGAATCTTCTCAAGAAACCAATCCCCAACCTCCACTTCGAGAGATCTTTGCAACAGCTCGACAGAGACTACCACTCTGTCTGTCTTACCTTTGGGACGAAGGTAAAACCCGGCCAGCCCTTTGAAAGGCCCGTCCATAATTATTACCTTCTCCCCTTTTTGCATATATGCGCGATTTTGAACCGTACGATCCGTACCATCCAGGATCATTAACGAAGATATTTCCTGATCATCGGCAGGAATAGGCTTCCCCTTAAAGGAGATTAGACGAACTACTCCGATGGTCTTGATAATCCGGTGATACTCCTCGGCCTCAAGAACAGAACGAACAAACACATAACCTGGAATCAAAGGGACTAATATTTTTTTGCGCCGGTCTTTTCGTCTGCTCATTACCTGTATCTTGGGCAAAAAGGCCTCAAAGGATTTGCCGCAAAGCCCGTCGTGGACCGTCTGCTCAAAACGGCTTCGGGTATGCAGGGCGTACCATTTGAGGGATTGTTGACTGTTGATTGTTGATTGTTGATTGAGCATCCCTTAAAGTCATATACCTCGCTAAGTGGTTCAATTTACAAGATTACTATCTTACCGGAATCCACCCCTTTCTCAATAAGATATTTTATGTCCCTGACCGTGTCATCTAAGCGGGTCACCAGAATCGCGTCCCAATCTTCCCTTTCTAACCTGTCAAAGCCCTCGGCCGCAAATTCAAAAAATCCTGTCCCGTTTTTCCTCTCATCAACAATCCCCACTAAATCTATATTCGTAAGCTGCAGATAGAGATATGCCAGATCAGCCACCTCTCCAGCACCGAAAAAGAGGATACATGTTATCCGGTTTTCTTCCATCTCTTTAAATTTGCCAACTAATAACTTCTTAATATCCCGGTAAAATCTGGTCGAGTACTGCAGATATTCCACGGTAAGCCGACTCTTCCGTGCTAAACCTTCAGGGGTCAAGCAATATTTTACCCGGTTCTTGGGCATGGTCTTGACCTTAAAATATCCTTTGTTGACCAGTCTCTTTAGAAAATTATTGACCAGTCCCAAAGAGAGGTTCAGGCGCCGGGAGAGCTCTCTCTGGCTGGAGCTGCCCTCATGCTCGATTTCCCCCATTAATCGGAGTGTGTGAATGTCTTGATTGTCCATTCAAACCGCCCTAATACCCAATACCCAATACCCAATACCCAATACCAATTAAACATTGTTCATAAATTGAACGTTTTGTCAAGGAAAATTTGCTTACGCGAAGTTTTTCAGCAGGAAGGGATGACGAATCATGGAATATAATAAAAAAAAGAACTTAGAAAAATGCAATTGCAACTACGAGCCGTGTCCGCGGAAAGGGAACTGAGACAGCTTCCTGGATGCTGTTTCCCCATGGACGTGGAAGTCACGTATGATTGCTCTTTTGAACATTTTGCGCGGTTTGTCCGAGAGAGAAACATGCAATGTTGTGGTCGGGACGACTGGATTTGAACCAGCGACCCCCGCGTCCCGAACGCGGTGCTCTACCAGGCTGAGCCACGTCCCGACAAATTTATTGAACCATAAACTATTTTTGCATTGGGGGCAAGCACAATTTATCCCCTATAATCTCCATAAAATTCTCCATCATCCTGGCAGTAGCCCCCCAGATTAGGTCTTTCCCATATTCATATGCGGGTGTCTCGTATATCACCCCTTCATATTCCACAGAATATCGTCTCTTTTCAGGATTGGCACGATGAAAAAGGCTCAGAGGCGCCTTGACTACCCTTTCTACCTCCGCCCTGTTGATAACAAGGTCATTTAGATTAGTAATACGACCGACAAACGGGTGAACAATATAATTGGATGCCATCGTCAGGACATCATCAATCCTGCCTAAAATTTCAACATGTTCCCTCGAAAGGCCGATCTCCTCATAGGTTTCCCGCAAAACCGTCTCCTCGATTGACGCGTCTTCCTTGTCAACAGCGCCACCGGGAAAAGATATCTGGCCCTTATGATGTTCTACTCTGTCGGTCCTCCTGGTGAAAAGGACCATCCAGATCCCTCCTTCTACCAAAAGCGGCAGCAGAACGCCGGCATGCCTATAACCGGGCTGCTGCCCATCCTTAATAACCTTTGGATCCCTGGCACCCAGCATCTCCTTAATGATCATTGACGGAAATTTCTGATAAGACATAGCGGCTTTCAAAAGAACCTATAGGTTTTCAGATAATTGATTTCACAAGGCCAGAGGGAGGAATCCGAGTAAGTCGTACAGATTAGTACGTCGTCGAGAATTCCGATCGATACCGCAGTGAAATTATTTATCTGAAATTCTATATCTGATTCCATAAGTTTCAAGGTACTTGTCAAATCGTGCCTTGATCTTCGAATCAATCGGAGTTCGTTTCCCTTCAATCATGACAGGAATCTCCTCCTTATAAAGATACTCTACCACTTCCCTGATGCCGGCCACAGAGAAAACCGGGGCTCCGCTCTTTAACACGAAATCCTGAATAGCACTTTCTCCCTTTTGATCCAATATCACCTTACCGTCCCGGTCATAAACAGCGGTTGTTTGTTCCCGGTCCAGCCCAATACCAATACCAGCTATATGGTATGACAGGCCCTTTAAACGGGCCTCGGACTCGATCTTTTCCAAAAGCTCAAGTTTGGTCCTCATGGAGGTAGCAACATCGTCCACGATAAATATCCGGCAGCCATCAAAAAAGGTCCGGTTCACGAAAATGCTCTGCGACACACTCCCTTCGCCATGGGTCTTGGCCTCTTTTCGATCATAGTCAAATGCCATATCAATCCGGTGTTCCTGCCACAGGGCAATGGAGGTAGACAGGGCAATCGCGCTGCCTTTGTAAGAAGGTCCTAAAATGATGTCCACATCTTCAACCAATTCCTCTGACATCATCATCCCAGCAAAAAATGACCCTATCTCAACCGACAGCCGGCCGGTCCTGAACATGGCCATATTGACAAAATAGGGGGTAGGGCGACCATCTTTCAAAACAAGGCCCCTGTCAAAAAACAAGGCCCCTGTCTCCGCCAAGGTCATGGCAAATCTTTTCTTATAATCATCCATTGGAAAACCTCTTTCTGATACTATCCCATCTAAATAAAATGCATACATCAATCAATCACAATTGCACCTCATCGCCAACATCTCCCTGGCGCGCCTCGTTAAAACCCAGATTGATCTTTACTCTGCAACACGGTTCGGTGAACCTGCTGAGAATCTCCTCTTCATTCGCAAAGCCCTTTCGAGTCCGTAACTGGCCTGATGAAGATCGGGATTGATCTTTAAGGCCTCCGAGAAATGACGGATGGCGCCATTGAAGTCTCGCTGCCGAACAAGGGCAATTCCCAGGTTGATATGCGCTTCTGCCAAGTCGGGCTTGACCCGCAGGGCCTCTGAAAAGTGGCTTATGGCCTCTTTGAGCCTCCCTTGTCGGCCCAAAACACCTCCGATATTATTGTGGGCGCCTGCATCATCGGGATTGATCTTTAGGGCTTCAGCATAATGCCTCATCGCATCTTTGAGGTTTCCCCGGCCCTCCATAATAACGCCCAGTTTTTTGTGAGGATCACTATAGTCGGGTTTGATCCGCAATGCCTGTGAAAGGTGCACGATGGCCTCTTCGGACCGCCCTTGCATTTCCAGCCAATTCCCCAAGTTGTTATGTGCCCTGGAATTATGCGGGCTTTTGGAAACCACGTCGGACCAGAGTGTGATACCATCGTGCCAAGTCCTGTTCCTCAAATATGTGGCCGTGCCTAAAAAAATGATAATAACCGAAGAAATAAGAATGGCCCAGGAACGTCTCTTCGATAAAAAGTAAAATACTGCATAGGCCATTACCAAGGCAAAGCCAAACATGGGAAGGCACAGCCGGTGTTCGAACAGGGCATCCCTTATGGGAATAACACTGGACTCCACTGAAAGTGTGATAAAAAACCAGAAGATGCCAAGGCTTATGATCGGCCGTCTTTTGATGTTCCATACACCGATGGCAACAATCCCGACTAAGAAGAGAAAGGCTAAGGGGGTGAAACCATCAAAAAAGCCGCTTTTAAAAGGGTACATATAATCAAGGTTCTGGCCTATGGGCAAGAAGAGCAGCCTTATGTAATAAACCAGGACATTGAACTGGGTGCAGAGATACTCCCACCGACCGACCATCTCTGTCTCTGTCATGCGCTCCGAAACATCCTCTAACCATTTTGCCACATCAAGTTCGCCCCGCAACAACCCCAAGGTATGCAAAACAAAAAGTCCGAAAAGGAGGAAAACAGGGACAAGCCAGGTGAGTTTCCGCTTCCATTCCTGCCAGGTTTGCTCAAAAAGCATATACTCCAAAAGCAGAATCATCAACGGGAGACTGGCCGTGTTCTGCTTGCTCAGAAAGGCCAGAAAAGCGCAACAAGCAGACAGGGCGTAAAAAGCCAAAGGCCTAAATCTGAAAACCCCTCCGACCTCCGACCCCTGACCTCCGACCGCTTCCCCTATACCCTTGGAGCTACGCTGAATTATCCTCGCCTTTACATAAAAAAGCACCGAAGCCATATAAAATATGGCAGCCATAGAGGCAAGCCGCTGAACCGTATAGGTCACCGCCTGGGTCTGGATGGGGTGAGCGATGAAAATCAGGGCGGCGAATAGAGACATCCATGGGATTGATGATTGTAGATTGATGATTGATGATTGGGAAGGGGCGGGGTGCGCGTTATGACCCGATGATAGCGCCTTTTTGGATTTCTGTTTCCGGCCTGTCTTGCTCTCCTGACGTCGCCGTTTGGATTTCGGACGTTTCAGCTTGGAATTAGGGCCGTTTAAATCACCGGGTGGTTTTGTGGACGAGGGAGAGAGCTGCTTGAATAGGGTCAATGCAAGGAAATAGGCAAGAAAACCATTCGCAATGTGGATCAGCACATTTACAAGATGGTAACCGAACACGTCCAGTCTTCCAAACTTGTAATTGAGGGCAAAGCTGAGTTTTGCAATACCCCTGGGTCGCAGCAGCTTCTCAAGAGACAGATAATGTGAGAGGCTGCGGATCTTTAAATCTTTCTCAATCCATGGAACGTCGTCAAAGACAAAAGGGCAGCGATAGATGTTGCTGTAGACAATGAATACACACCCGACTATGATGATTAAGGCTATCCATACCCGTGTTAGACGCATGTCCATCTATATTATCCTTTATCCGTGTCAAGCACGTGGATCAAAACTTTTTGGGTAACCCTGCTTTCCTAAATGCGACGTCTTACCTGATCCTGCGTGCTCTCATCAAGTTCGTGGCCATAAAACCGAAGAAACAGATTGAAAGATCGTTCACTATGAGATAAATTTGCAGGAAGGGATGCAAGCACCATGCTTCGGGCAGTTTCGAACATCCTAATTCCCATCATAAAACGCTCTTCAGGGCTACGTTCCATCAATTTCTCACGATAGAACTCTTCAATTGACGAGCTCGAATCAAACATTGAGAACCTCCCCCAGTAAATTACTTACTCCAAGCTTGTCAGCCCAGAATTCAATATACCTTCAAACGTTTCCAGGTCCGTATGAGTGCCATAAAATGATAACCCAACATTGGTAAAACAACAATGTTGCCCTATAGGCCAACCCTATCAAAAGCTTGAATACTCCCATTTTTAAAGGGATTCAAGAAAAAACTTTCTAATACTTTTTCTAAATATCAGTACCACCAAATCATACGCATTTCAACATATCTGTATAGGGGAAAAAGTAGCCCCTCTAAGGTTATTATTCAATAAAACATGTCTATTTTCCTTAAAAATCCAAAAAAAACCTTGCAATTTAGTAAAATATGGGTTACTATTTCCACTATACAGTTAGTGGGTATACTCATCCAAATCGGCTACTTTTTGAGGTATACAGATAAAATGGTTTTTACAGATTCGACGTGGAAATATTTTGCACAAATTCCATTCCGAGTGAGAGCTGCCTTAGCCTATTCCCAATCCTCCGTGCCGTTTGGATATGAAGAGGAGCTGTTTTTCAAGTCATACGATGCACTTTGCCGTATCTGGGTTAATCGCAAAACCCAAAGGGCCATTGCTGATTCTCACAGCATAAGCAGGCAAACATTGAAAGAGTGGGAAAGCTCATTCATTGATCATGGAGCTGTGGGGCTCCTGCCGGAACTTTCCTTTGTCGATATTGATTCTAGGCTTGAACAGCTCATTGTTCTGATCAAATTATCTCGTCCCCACGAACGCTCCAGCCATGCATTACGCCTTGCTGAAGCCCTTGGAATACCCGGAGGGAGCCTGGAACAAATTCGTTTGGTTCAACGATGCCACGGATACGGGCAACGTATGAATGAGAAAGATATCGAGTATTTTAAAGGCCTTCAGCATATTCTCAATTCGGTGGCAAAACAGAAGACCAAAAAGACAAATATGCATGATGCCAAAGAAAGGGCAAAGACCTTTTTCAACTTTAACAGGGATCATCTTCAACAACGTGTGGAGTTGATGAAGGCCCTTTTTCAATGCCCAAAAAAACGACAAATTCGACATGTTCTCAACACCTTCGGCATATCCCCAAATCGTTTTTATGTGCTCAAAAATCGATATATGGTTTACGGCGTCTGGGGCCTTGTGGATCTTGTGCAACAGGGCCGGACAGGAGAAAAAATTTCCCCAGAACTTGAGCTTCAAATCATTGAGCAGAGGCTGATGTATCCCTCCCTGTCCACCACTAAAATGATCAAAAAGTTAAAACTGAAGTGCTCAAAAGCCAATATTCAAAAAGTGTATAAGCGCTGGCAATTGTCCAGATTTAAAGAACCGGTTCTTATCAGGGGTGTTCTCTCCAGTCCAGTTCCCAACAAAGTTCGGTACAAAGAGTCCGACGCGAAGCAATCGATTAAATCACGGATACCGGATCTGATTGAAAAGTCAAGACTCAAAGTGAATCTGTCGTTTTCCCGTTTTATCAAAACACTATTCCACCGGAAGGTCGTAATCAGCAATCCCGGAGCCATTATTGCTGCGCCTTTTCTGGATCAACTGGGTGTTGTGGAAGCGTTGCACACCTATGGCCCAAGCAGTTTTCAGCCTACCGATATTACAAACAACATCATTGTGAATGTCCTGCGCATCATTGCTGGTTTTCCCACCATCCATGATTATACCATAAACTCGGATCGTTCCGTAGCTATTGCCGCAGGCCTGTCGCTGAACCCGACCAAAAGTCGCTTCTATGACTCCTTTGATAACCTGCGGTTTGAACATCTGCAAGCGTTGCGTAATGATGCATCTTGCAGGGCCAGGGACCTCAATATCATTGAAGGCAAACACGTTGCCATTGATTATCATTGTGACCCCTGTGACAGTCGATACCCTGAAGACAAGGCGTTGTCAAAATCTCCAGATAAGAAAGGAGACCTGGTGTATGCCCATCGCCCTCAAATCATCTGGGACAGCATGACCAACACCATCATCAATATCGCATATTGTGAAGGCAGGTCCCGTGCCCCCTCTGCATTATATAAATTCTGCGAAGACAACCTTTTTGAAATCATTGACATGGATGTTCTTGAAGAAATCTATGCTGACTCCGAATATACCGGCGAAAAGCAACTGATTTACCTCATGGTCCGTTCTGAATCCGATATCACCATGTGCTTGAAACAAAACCCAAAGATCAAGAAATGGAAAGAGAAAACCATCAAGCAAGAGGCGTGGCAGGACTATGAAAAAGACTATCGGATTGCAAGTCGTGATTTCATCCTGCCAGAAACCGGCAAGGGCTTTCGATTCATAGTCAAACAGAATAAAGAAACTATGGAAACGCGCTGCTTTGGCAGCACTCACACCGACTACAGCCCTGTGAAAATTCTGAACTCCTACCATATCCGGTGGCCGGTTGAAACAGGCATCAGGGATCTGATAGAAAACTACTTCCTGAACAGACCCACTGGAACGTCGCCTGAAAAGGTGGAAGCCCATTATTATTGCGTTATGCTTGCCAGGATGACTATTGATTATTTTCGATCTGTCCTGTGCTGCCGTGAATGGCAAAGCCCTGAAGATTGGAAATGTGTTTTGTCCACCATCAGAACAAGCATGTTCAGCAATCAGAATTGTGAATTAAGTCGTCATGACTCCGGGGATTTACTATTGACTTTTTTGGATGGAGATCGCTATGGTATTAAAACAAAGCTTGCGAAACGGATGGCGCAGAGAAAAGAAGCCGGATTAAACAGAGTATCATGGTGGGGCGATATCGCTGTTCGAATTGAAATTAAAAATCAATATAAGATCTGAAAGTGGTCCTGAAACGACCCTATCTTTCTGGTGTTGATATCTCCCTGGAAAAGTCTGATATCATGACGAAGAGGGGAAATTGATATTTAGATATGATAATGCCCGCCATAAGCCGGACTTGGGATTCATAGAGCATAAGCACCTAAGTGACGGCTCTATTGTGAAATGCGGCGTGCCGGATATT
>Ga0208648_1000450_pt1 | contig 42818 bp, 39 predicted proteins | sample AntAceMetag02UKL_FD_184772 | JGI IMG/M metagenome (GOLD analysis project Ga0208648, IMG submission 184772) | Saline lake microbial communities from Ace Lake, Antarctica - Antarctic Ace Lake Metagenome 02UKL (SPAdes) (version 2) | ecosystem: Environmental > Aquatic > Non-marine Saline and...
TCTGTTGAAAATGCCTTTTTTACACAAAAAACCTGTCAAGAACTTTTTTAGTTTTTTTGGCTGTTTATCTAAAAAATTAGACTTTCCCTGTAATTTATACCGGATACATATTGAGCTTGTTAAATTAATTGATATTGCTGTTAATGATTATCATAATTCATATGTTTCTGATGAAAAACACTCTGAAATAATTAAATTAAGCCAGAGCATTCTTAAAAATGAATGGGAAGTAACAAAAAAATCATAATTTAACGCCCACATCACTTGACGTAAAAAGCGTCACTTTTTACGTCAAGTGATGTGGGCGTTAGCACCAAATAATAGCTGGTCATGGCAAAGATAAAAAAGAAGCTCACCGCAGCACAAAAGACTGCCAGAAAGAAAGCCAAAGCAGAAAGGCAAAAGAAGTATACGTGGGTTTTCATGAATGGGAAGCAAGTTAGAGTAAAAAAACCTCCAACTATAGATGGAATGGATGTTGATGAATTCATTCAAAACAATGCCGATCCAATTTGGTTGCACCAAAATGAGATGTGGGAATATATCCAAATAGATGAAGATGAAGACATTTTTTAAATTCAAAACGGTGTCGGTATCTGAGGCCGGTGATTATTGGCAAATCATGTTTCATGATGATCTTGATACGGATGATGAGCCATATTTCCTGATTCAGAGTCAGTTCGAGTTCCCAGATGATGGTGAATGCCATTTTGAGAGCCACGTTGAAGAGTTGATTGAGGACAGTAAGGTAAAAACCGTATCACTTTCAAACAGTAAATTAAGTCTTTCATACGGCAATAACCCAAATCATGAAGTTGAGATTGAGTATGATTTGCAGGACTTAGATTTTCAAGCATTAGCACTCATGCTTAAGAAAATGATTCCTGAATTTAAAGTTGGGGTATAGATAAAGTGCTAACAAAAAGCTCAACCCGACCGTGTAAATCGTCACGCGTTTTGCAAAAAAAAGGCAAAAAAAGGGCATCTTTCATTGGTCAGTTTGCACTTTCATTTCATTAACATCGTCATTCCCAAGTGTTACCCAGTCAAGCTGGGCACAAGCTTTATCGGGAATCTCTTTGTCTACGCAAGATTCCTGCTATAAGCATAGGATGACGATAACTCACCCTAAAAAGTGTAAACTACTTTTAGCTCCAAATGAAGGATGCCAAAAAAAGCGCCAATTAAAATTTCAAGGCAAATTTCAATCCAGCTTGATATTCTCTGGTAGCTTATTTAAAGCTGGCTGATCCTTTGAAAACACTGAATTGTATTTCACAGAAGAGAGCTTGAATATGGGTGCCAGCATAAACCAGAAATCGTAAACTGCAGTAACGCTATTTTCGCTAATAGTCACTCTTATAATCAGTAAAGTAAGTCATGATGCGTTAGCAAAATAGACAGGGGGAGGGTAAGAATCCTGGTGCTTGCTGCTACTGTTAAATGAATTTAGAGAGTAGGCTAAACAGCCCCTTATAAGCTTACCCGATTACCCACGAGTTTCCGCCATTTTAAAAACAACCAACTAATGAGTACGTCATTCCTCATGCTCTTAGCAGGAATCTAACCAACAAGGAATAGATTCCCGATAAATGACCTCGGGAATGACGCGCTATATAGAGTGTTACAGTCACTTCACCCTACCTGGCGGAGGCTTCTGGGTAATCAGGTAGGCGCTTAAGCCTAACTCTCTAAATCAAGTATTTAAAGTTTGTAGATGACGCTATTTTCACTATCTCTGGGGTCGCGTTTGCTGGGTGTATTTTGCTCTTCACGGTCTTTTGCATATTTGGCAATCATTTCGTCCCAGTTTGCATATTGTTGATATTCCTTAAAACCTTCTGCCTTGCGTTTTGCAAAAATGTCTTTACCCACTTCAATCATTTCATCAGGCGATTTACCACCGACTATATCCAAAAATTCTTCATTATTTCTGTAAGTCGTGCGTGCTGCCCAGAAAGACAGCTCAAAGGCAATTCGTTTTTCCTGGGGTAAACGTCCTTTTATCATTTTGACTGATTTTAAGGCTGTTTTAAAATTACGTCCGTTTATTTCGCTGCCACTACTGCAACCAGTTGATAATAAAATGCTGAAAGAAAAAAAGATAATAGTAAGTATGCGCATAAAAAGATCCTCAGGGTAAGTATTTTTTTTTATTATAAATATTTGACTATAATACATAGTTCGCCCCGAACAGGTAAACTTAAACATAGTAAATTACTATGTAATTATATACATAAGCCAATATCAATGCTGGAATTTATTACAAATTTAACACAGCGCTACCAGATAATTCAATCAGGGTTAGCTGAGGAAAGTACGCAATGGGCAAGCTTTCAGACTTGTATTGAGCAATTAATTTTAATTGAATCTTTCCTGCATAAGGGGCGGTTAATTGAACACGAGAAATTGCCTATAAATATTGCTGTCATTGGCCCAACTCAATCAGGTAAAAGTACCGTTGTTAATTTATTGCTCAATCAAAATGCTGCGGGGGTCAGTCCTTTGGCTGGCTATACCATACATCCCCAAGGCTTTGCGGTGGATTTGCAAACGGCTGATTTAGTATATATAGCGCACTATTTTTCAGGCTTTCAAGAGATTCAGCAACTGTCTTTGAATGCTGAAAAATATGCTTGTTATTCGCTTAATCATATTAGTGCAAGTCATTTAACTGCCTGTGTGCTCTGGGATACACCTGATTTTGATTCAATTGATGCACAAAGCTATCGAGAGGGCGTATTAAAATCATTAGCGCTTGCGGATGTGCTGGTGCTGGTGGTGAGTAAAGAGAAATATGCTGATCAATCAGTATGGGATGCGATGGCTTTAATCGAGCCCCTGAATCAACCTGTGCTGGTAGTGATTAATAAAATGATGGCTGACTCTCAGTCTCTCGTCGTTGATTCCTTTAAAGAACGCTGGCAGCAAATCCGCCAGGATAAAGTACCTGATATCATGCCGGTTTTATTTACTAAGGGAGAGGTGGCAAAGGATCATCAGGCAGAATTAATCAATTTATTGCAACGTAAGATGCATAAAGTGAAGCGTAAAAAGCACGAGGCTGCGGCAACAAATTTTATCAAACAACACTGGCAATCCTGGTTGGCACCGGTCAGATCTGAGCAGGAAGCACAGACGACCTGGCAGATATTGATTAATCAGGCTGTTAAACAGGCCGTAGTCGAGTATCAACGGGATTATCTGAATCACCCGCATCATTACGATACTTTCCAGAATGCCATGGCAAAACTGCTTACCCTCCTGGAAGTCCCAGGGCTGGCAAATGTAATAGCACAAAGCAGAAAAATTTTAGCATGGCCGTTAAGAAAGGTTTTTTCCCTAGGCAAGAATAAATATGACCGGGCTTATCCAAAAACGCAAGAAACCGCTGTTTTGCAGCAAATCGCCGAGCGCGTTTTCCTGCAATTAGGTGATAAGGTGTTAGACCAGATTGATCAGACGCACGGCAATAATAAATGGTGGAAAGCGATAAACAGCCAGCTAAGGCAAGAAAAAGTTGTTATTTTAAAACACTTTGAACACAGCACAGAGACTTACCACCAGGGTTTTAAACAGGAAATCGAAAATACGGCGCAAAGTTTATATCATAAATTAGAAGAGCATCCTGCGCTGTTAAACGGTTTACGTGCAACACGAATAACTGCCGACGCAGCCATGTTAGCACTGGCCGTACAGGCGGGTGGGATAGGCTTGCATGATTTATTGATTGCTCCGGCTATGCTGTCGGTCACTTCTTATTTGGCTGAAAGTGCCATAGGCAGTTATCTGCAACGCGCTGAAACTGAATTAAAACAGCATCAATTGTATGCTGTACAACACCAGTTATTTACTCTGATTTTGCAAAAGGAGTTAACGGGCTTACCTGAAAAAATGATGCATAACACTTATTTTAATATCTCTCCAAATCAGCTAGCTGAAGCGGAGGCACAATTGGAACAAAAAAGGCATGGATTACGAATACTCTGATTTAGTAGTTCAGGCGAAAGGCTGGGCACAACAAGTCGTTGATAGTGCGTGGGCATCAGAATCAGCACTTAGCCAGCTACTGGGCTATGATGCGCGTACGCCTGATAGCTTATTTGCCGATGTTACTTCGAGGCCATTAATTGTTGCTTTTCTGGGTGGTACAGGGGTAGGTAAGAGTACCTTGTTAAACCGTCTGGCAGGTAAACAAATTGCACAGACCGGAGTAGTCAGGCCTACGTCGAAAGAAGTCACATTGTTTCATCATTGCAGTGTGAAAATTGCACATTTACCCAGTCTTTTACCACTTGATAAAATCAAAATTGCCGAGCACTCAGAAGAAAAAAATAAGCATATTATCTGGGTGGACATGCCAGATTTTGACAGTACTGAGCATAGCAATCAGCAATTAGTTTTAGAATGGTTGCCGCATATTGATGTATTAATTTATGTGGTAAGTCCTGAACGCTATCGTGATAGCAAAGCCTGGCAGATATTAAAAGCTGAAGGTGGCAGGCATGCCTGGATTTTTGTTTTAAATCAATCCGATCGAGGTCAGACAGAACAGTATCAAGACTTTATCAAACAATTGGCCAAAGCGGGGTTTAACAATCCCCTGGTTTATCAAACGTGTTGTGCGCTTGATAAGATCGCCGATCAGTTAGATGAATTTGATACTTTACAGACAAACTTGCAAAATTTGGCGACTGAAAACACCATTAAACAATTGGAGTTAAGAGGTCAACAGGTACGAAAAGCTGAATTAAGTAAAGTATTACAGTCCTCTATCGCGCTTTTAGGTCCTGCAACTGTCACGGAGGAATTAATCCTGTTCTGGCAAAAGCAAGGACTTGATTTGCAAAGGCTTTTAGTTGAAGCAACTGTTTTACCTCAACAGCAAATGGCAACATATTATGCTTTACATAGTGGAGATTTAGCACATAAGCAGACAGAGCCTTATTTACATCAACGTTTATGGGATAAGTGGGCACAATCACGCTTTGATGATGCTCTGGATGCCTTGATTTTACAAGCAGATCACCTGGCAATACCGGTTATGCCAATCAAGCAACTGTTATTACCTATCCGCGTTAATGCTGAAAAAATCGTTGAAGAAAAAACCTTGTTAGCAGTACGCAAGGCCCTGATTAAACCTGGAAATGTATTACAGCGTGCAATCATAAAAATAGCGCAATTTGCAGAAATCCTATTGCCTATTGCTGCTATGGGCTGGGTAGGATATCAGGTATTTATTGAATTTTATGAAAGTAGTTTAGACGAAGTACCGCATTATGTAGGCACGGATTTCGCTATAAACAGCATAATGTTAATCGCTATTTCCTGGTTATTTCCCTATTTTTTACAAAAAAAATTGCAGCCTTCGATAGAAAAAGCCGCGTTAAAAGGCTTGAGTCGTGGATTTTTAACCGCGTTACAAACTTTGGAGCTAGAGGTGCTGGAAGAGATTAAAGCCAATGCACAGGTTCAGGATATGTTACGCCTGAAAGCTGAAAAAATTGTCGAAGAGTGTCAACTGGATAGTGATAGAACAATAGAAATTCCTGAAAATAGTTCTTTACAGAGGATGTTGTTGTGATGCAACAGCAGCTATGATTTTCAGGGCAATAGTCACTTTACACCCCAACTTCTTAATAAATAAATGAACAATAGTTTTTCTTATTGCTTGCTACGCATACTTTTTGTTCTGAGTTTGCCTATGCACCTTTATGCCGCAGAACTTTCTGTGGCCGATACTCATGAGATCACAGAAATACTGGAAAATGAGTTTAAGGGGGCATATCCTGAAAAAATTCTTCCAACTGGAGAGTTGAGAGAATTCGAATTAGTGGCAAAACCAGGCATGTGGTCTATCGTGCCACCCTACAATACATCTGTCTGGACTTATAATGGAACCGTTCCAGGCCCGGTTATTCGAATTAAGCTAGGCGATACACTTAAGTTGACCTTAAAAAATGAATTATCTCAAGCTACAACGGTTCATTGGCATGGTGTTCGCGTTCCAAATGCGATGGATGGTGTGCCAGGAGTAACTCAGCCACCGATCCAGCCAGGAGATAGCTTTACTTATCAATTTACTCCGAAAGATGCGGGTACTTTCTGGTTTCACCCGCATGTTAATGCAGCAGAACAGATTGAGCGCGGTTTACATGGTGTTTTAATTGTTGAAGACCCAGATGAGCCAAGCTATTCACAGGATCTAGTCTGGGTTCTAGATGACTGGTTGTTTACCAACGGTGGGGAAATTTATTCGAAATTTGTGACCAGGCATGATCTGGCTCATGATGGGCGCTGGGGAAACCTGTTAACGGTTAATGGAAAATATCAACCCACGATTAAGGTTAAAGCGGGAGAAAGAATCCGTATTAGAATGATCAATGTTGCTAATGGTCGTGTTTTTATGCCTTTATTTGAGCCATTATCACCTGTTGTTATTGCCGTAGATGGCATGTTAGCTAAAGCTCCATTTGCGCTAAATCATTTTTCTATAGCACCAGGAAATCGCGTAGATCTGGATGTTATTATCCCCAAAGTAGCAGCCGGAAAGACCTTTGCTGTGCAAGATGCTTTTACACGAAACAATATCGATTTAGCTTTTATCCAGGTAGCGTCTGCAGAACCCGTTGCAACACCTTCCTTTAAATCACCTCAGGCGAAACATTTCCCCCTCTGGTCCAATGCGCTAAAAATACCAGTTGGCCACGAGTTTATCCTGGATGCTAAACGTGGCGGCGTATATGGAATATCCTGGATGATTGATGATAAAGTCTGGCCGGAAGGCAAGGCTTATGAGCTGCAATCGGGTAAATTTACTCGATTAAGAATTAACAATAAATCATCACGCTTACACCCTATGCATCTGCATGGACAGTTTTTCAAAGTTATTGCAAAAAATGGGGAAAAAATAGAGGAAAATTTCTGGCGAGATACTGTCCTTGTTGGTCCTAAAGAATCAGTTGATATTGGTCTTGTACCTGTGGATAAAGGTTTGTGGGCAAATCATTGCCATATACTAGAGCATGCAGAGTCAGGCATGATGAGTACCATTATGGTTAAGGAATGAGCTTAGTTACATCTGAATGAATTGCAATGCGGGATGTTAAGGCCGAGAAAATCAGAGTAATCAGTTAGTTTGAATAAAAACAGCAAAAAATTCGCACTCGGTTTCGAAACAGGGAAATATATGTTGGTCTAGTAGTAACTGGCTTTAAGTCGTTGATTATTTTATATAAACGACTTAAAGCCATGTTCTATTAACTCGGATTATATGATTTTCTGAATCCCCACGGCTTTGCGTAATTCGAGTAAAAATGGAGCACTAATAGCTCGTGCTTTTTCAGCGCCTTCCTGGAGTTGTTGTTCAATATGTGCTGGCTCTTGCATCAGTGCATCGTAGCGTTCTCGCGCAGGAGTTATTTCTGTATTAATCTTTTCAAACAAGACTTTCTTCATTTCTCCCCAGCCGATACCTTCAGCATATTGTTGACGAATATCAGCAACTTCCTGCTCAGAGGCGAATGCCTGGTAGGTAGTAAATAGAGTGCAATCTGAAGGATCTTTCGCTTCGCCTGGTTCTAAAGAGTTGGTTTTAATTTTGTTAATCAGTTTTTTTAATTTCTTTTCCGGGACAAATAGGGGAATGGTGTTGTTATAACTTTTGCTCATTTTGCGTCCATCTAATCCAGATAAAATAGAGGCATTCTCATCTGTAATAGCTTCTGGTAAGACAAAGTGTTCACCGTAAATGTGATTAAAGCGTGAGGCGATATCGCGTGCCATTTCAATATGTTGAATTTGATCTTTACCGACTGGAACTTTATGGGCATTAAAAATAAGAATATCGGCAGCCATCAGAATAGGGTAACTGAATAAACCCATAGTAATGCCTTTATCAGGGTCGGTATTGGCTGTAGCTTCATTTTCAGCAACCACGCCTTTGTAGGCGTGAGCACGGTTCATTAAGCCTTTTGCTGTAACACAGCTTAGCATCCAGGTAAGTTCCATTATTTCAGGAACATCGGATTGACGATAAAATGTCGCGTTTTTAGTATCCAGACCTAAAGCCAGCCATGTTGCCGCTATTTCCAGACTGGATTGGCGTACTTTTTCTGGCTCGGAACATTTAATTAAGGCATGGTAGTCGGCCAAAAAATAAAATGGACTGGCATTGGCATCTTTACTTGCCTTAATCGCAGGGCGAATTGCACCGACATAGTTACCTAAGTGGGGAGTACCTGTCGTGGTGATGCCGGTCAGTATTGTCGATTTATTCATGCTGATTTATTCTCGTGTTAATTAATTATGTGAAGTGCAGTTATCTTTCGCAATACAACTCTGATGAAATTAAGGCAAATACTGCTTATTTTTTATTACTCGCTATTTTACGATATTCTTGCCACTAAGAAACCTAGTAATGTATATAATGATGGTTTAATTCGCTGTAGGCTGAACATAAGTATTTCTATTTCGAATATTGGCAATACTTGTATGAAAATTTCGGAGTTACCATGTTAAATCAGGCACAATCCAGGCAAGTTAATCGTATGGATATGTCATGCGATATAAGTTATAAGTTTCTTGACTCAGCTAATTCTTATGACGGTGAATGTTTAAATATTAGCGGAGCCGGAATTTTATTTATGGGAAAGCATTTAATGGAAAGTGGCATGGCAATAGAATTGACGGTTGCAACTAAAAATGATCTAACCACACCATTAAGGGCTTATGTTGAAGTGATTCGCAGCAAGCAAGTAGGACCAGAGCAATATGAAGTTGCAACGGAAATAAAGGGCATCAGAGAATATTAATTTAGATTATGGCTAAAGTTTCTCTGCTCAATAAGTCATTTTGTTTGCAAAATATTTGTGAAACTAATTATCATAAACTGTTTTCTTTGATCCCTAATTTAAAGGGTATTGACACATCAGCACAGGGGTTTTCTGATGGCAAACCGATATTGCATATGCAAATTCTTGAGCAATCGCCATATACAAAAACTATTCAACTAAGTTATTTTTTTGAAAATAATGCAGAAGCCTTATTAGAACCAGCTGTCAAAATTCGGCTGTATTTTGATGTCTGTACTGCCGAAGTATTACGTGACTATAAGCGCGTAGAAGTAAGCAATGCTATCGGTGATATCAGTCTTAGTACTGATATTATGGATTATAAATGGCGTCTGAATTACTTTTTAGAAAAATGGTTGGACCATTGCCTTAAAGCTGATTATACCTTTGTTAGTGATGATATCGTGGCATAGTAAGTATTTCCTGAATATAACTTATAGAGTAAAGCACTGCTTTCTCTAGTGCTTAATAATCATAAAGCCTGCGTGCTCTACTGAATTGGTGAATGGCTCGACAATTACCTCAGTGACTTTTGCTGCTAGTGGTCCTTTGTGACACCACTTGATAAATTTTTGCATCGCTTGATTTTCCCCCGTGGCAATAATTTCTACATCACCAGTAGGCGTATTTTTCACTGCCCCTTTTATGGCTAACTGGCTAGCCTTTTTCTGGGTGGAGGCTCTGAAGAAAACGCCTTGCACACGACCTTTTACAGTGATTTTGTAGTGCTCTATTGGCATTTAATTTCCCAGCAATAATGAATTTTAGGTGTTCTGGAAAAGTCTTCGGGTATGCTTTGTGCGCTAATATCTTGTATTTGTAGATGTGTTAGTGATTGTGTCTCCAGTTTAAAGCGACGAAAATTTGTCGAAAAATAAAGTATTCCCTCAGCACTTAATAATTTTGCTGCATGGTTTATTAATTCAACATGATCTTCCTGAATACTTAAATTATCTTCCATGCGTTTGGAATTGGAAAAAGTGGGTGGATCAAGAAAGATTAAATCATAAGTTTGTTCCAATTCAGGCTTATTCGCCTCGGTTTTAAGCCATTCCATACAATCAGCACGAATAAATCGATTCTTACTTTGATTGGTATTTAATGCCATATTACGTTGTGCCCAATCTAAATATGTTTTAGACATATCGACTGTTGTTGTTGATATGGCACCGCCGATAGCGGCATCTACGGATGCGGTACCGGTGTATGCAAAAAGATTTAAGAAATGTTTATTTTTTGCCTGTTGCTGGATTTTTAGGCGTATAGGGCGGTGATCAAGAAAAAGCCCGGTATCTAGATAATCTTCGAAGTTGACATAAAAAATAGCGCCATGCTCTTCAATAGTTTGAAAAGCGCCGAGATTAGCCAGTTTTTCATATTGGTCTATGCCTTTTTGCTTGCTGCGGGTTTTTAAATAAATTTGTTCTTTGGGTATTGCAAATATTCTGGCGATTTCATTCACAGCAGTACTTAAGCGGAGCATGGCTTTTTCCTGTGATATTGTTTTAGGTGCCTGATATTCCTGAACATTAAGCCATGTTTTATCACCCTGATAAACATCAATGGCGATTGCATATTCAGGTAAGTCAGCATCATAAACGCGATAGCAGTTAATATCTTCACGCTTAATCCATCTGGATATTTTTTTAATGTTTTTTTGCAATCGGTTGGCAAACATTTCAGCATTTGGGTCGGCTATTGTATCCTCTGCCTTAATTTGTTCTATACGTTCTTGCTGAGATTTTGCCTTAGGTGTGAAAAAGTTTTGTTCCTCAATTGCAAAACGTAGTAATTTACATTCTAAAGGGCCATTAAACAGGGTGATTGGCTTTTGTGAGCGTATCCCTAGACGAAATCCAAGTTCAGGATCACTAATGATCATGGCAGCTTGCCAGTGGGTAAATTGTTTTTTTAATACTTCACCAAAAGTGCGATACAGTTGAGCGGTTTCTTCTGTATTGCCTAAACGTTCACCATAAGGGGGGTTACACACAACTAATCCTTGTTGCCAGCTTTCGGCTGTGTCTGCTTCACTTATGTCACGCCGCTCTACATGAATTTTGTTTTGTAATCCTGCATTTTCTATATGTAATAAAGCAGCATTGATTGCACGTCGACTCTGATCAAATCCGACGATTGTAGGTATGTTCTGTAAGCCCGCTAGTTTTCGCTGATGCGCTTCATCTACCAGTGATTGCCATAGCACGGCATCATGTTTTTTCCAGTGTAAAAATCCAAATTGTTTATGTTGTAGTCCCGGTGCATAATCGCCCGCAATCATCGCTGCTTCAATCAGTAAAGTCCCTGAACCACACATAGGGTCAATTAAACTGCCACCTTGTTGGGCAATATCCAGCCATTTACTACGGTAGAGAATGGCGGCAGCAAGGTTTTCTTTTATGGGGGCAGTTATACTGATATCGCGATAGCCGCGACGGTGCAAGCTTTCCCCTGAGAGGTCTAAGCTTAATGTTGCCTGTTCATTTTGTAGATAGACATTAATACGAATATTAGGCTGTGTAGTATTGATGTCCGGGCGTTTATTAAATTTCTTACGCATCTGATCGACCACAGCATCTTTTACTTTAATAGCACCAAAGTGGGTGTTATTGATTGCTTTCGAGCCTTTGGCATTAAATGAAACGGCAAAGCTATCATCGGGAGTCATATGCTCAAACCAGTTTATTTTATAGATACCATCATATAAATCTTCCTGGCTAGTGACCGTAAAAGTACTCAGAGTCAACAACACTCGATTAGCAATTCTAGACCACAGACAAACACGATATGCTATTTCCAGTGGGCCTTCAAAATAAGCACCCGCTAGCGCAGCTTTAACATTTTTAGCACCTAGTTGTTTTAATTCGGTAACCAGGATGTCTTCCATGGCTTTAGGTGTGGTAGCAAAAAAATTAAAATCAGTCATGTGCCTTTAGTATTTAGAAGGTTGGGGTTGCTGGGAAAGGGGGTCAACACAGTTCGACAAATGCTGGATGGGCAAAAAAAGCACGCCTATCAATAAGTGAGCATTTGAAGGGGGCGCCTTTAGCCACATATAATTAGATAATATTCGCGGCTAAAGGCTACTCCTGCGAGTTTTATGCTCTTTGCTATTGAATGCTTAACAACTCGACATCAAAAATCAGTGTTTCATTGGGACCAATAGCTGCACCAGCGCCTTTTGCACCATAGCCTAAATCAGGGTGAATAAAAAAACGGTATTTAGCGCCAATGGGCATTAATTGCACGCCTTCAGTCCAGCCGGCAATAACACGATTTAAAGGAAAGGTCGCTGGTGTATTACGACTATATGAGCTGTCAAATTCTTTGCCGTCCAGTGTGGATCCTTGATAATGGACGGTTACATTTGAGCTGGCTGTTGGTTTATCACCTTCGCCTGCTGTCAGTATTATATATTGCAAGCCACTTGTAGTGGTGATGACTCCTTCTTTGCCAGCATTTTCGGCTAAAAATGCTTCGCCTGTCTGTTTGTTCTTGCCTGCAAGTTCAGGGTCTGGTTTGGTAAACATAAAATAACCTATAAATAAAATAATGGATATAACGAGAATAACGAGTTGGGTTTTACCCATGAGTAACTCCTTAATAAAATATAACCTGAGTATTTTACCAAAAAAACCAGCCAGAACTTTCTAATTCTGCTTTACAGGCGTTTAATTGTTGATTATAAATTTTTGCTTGCTTTTCTACTTTTTTAGAAACCCTCAGTAACCAGGGCTTTTCTAAGTAGGATTTGCGCATATAACCAGTATGTCCTTCATGGTATGCCAGGTATTGCTTAGCTGTATCCCATTTTGAAATGCCTAATGTCTTATAGCTAACAGTACAATACCAACCGACAAAATCACTGGCATCTTCAAACTCATCACGATCAGCAGACCAGCTTCCTGCATCATCAAGGTACCAGTCCCAAGTAGCATCCTGAGCTTGAGGATAGCCATAAGCTGAACTGCTCCTAAACCATGGGATAAAACCAAGAATCCAGGGTCTGGGTGGCTGTGCATCAGCAACAAAACGGGATTCCTGATAAATAATGGCCATTTGTACATGAATAGGTACGCCCCATTTGTCATAGGTACTTTGTGTATAATCAAACCAGTTATCTTTTTCGCGGAAAATTTCACATATGTTTTGCGTATTTCTGGGTTGCGAGGCGGTGCACGCATTTAAGATTAACAACGGTATTAATAAGGCAGTTCTATTAGTATAGTGTCTGGATGTCTTGTTGAAATTTAGCATGGATTGACGTATGACTTATCTACAAAAAAAGGAATTGGCATACTAGATTGTTTTTAGTTTAATATAGGTTATCTTTTTAGGCTAAATTACGGTTATTTATATCTGCGTGAATGATAATAAATCATAGATTAATATGATTGTATACAGTGGCCAACTAAAATTATTAATATGATTAATTTAATTAATTCCAGACAATATTTTCGGAAAAATATTTCGCTTTCAGGTTTGCTGTTTATTGGTAATGTTGAGCATGAAATGCAGGTACAAAACCTGTCAATTTCAGGGGGGCTGGTAGCAATAGATACGGCAGCAAACTTAGTCGATGAGAAAGATGTTTTTTTATTACTTAAACAATCCAGCATTGTGGATTTTTACATAGAAAATTTAAATTTAGTGGGTGAAGCCGAGATTGTCCGTGTCGATATGGATGGTGATAGGCTATTAATTGGTCTGGAATTTAAGAAAATCACTTATGATACACAAAATAAATTGTATAAAAGAAAAGCTTATCGCAAGAGTTTGATAGCTCCAGGACAAGTACTAGTAGCGGAGAAATTTTACGATTTTAAGACCCGAAATGTATCCGTTGATGGAATTATGATTTATATTGATGAGCATGTAGATCTACAGGTGGATATGATCGTTGAATTTAAATTTGATAAATTACATTTATATGGTGAAGCTTCTGTTGTCTGGTTCCAAAATGATGAAAAGGGGGGCGTTTTAATAGGCATGGAATATCAATATATGGTCAAGGCCGGTATAAAAAGTATTCCAAGATTTTATCATCCTTAGAGTATAAGAAAAACATCTCTTAATACCGGTTTTTATCTCTTTTGTGCCAATATTCAGTTGCCATGTGTTGTGCAATCTCTTGTGAATCAGCTTTGGTCATTAACTTTAAAGCGATAGCTGTTGTACCTATAATACTTGCTTCAGCAAATTCGTCATTAATTTCACCGCGCCATAACTGAATAAGTTGCTTAGGTTCAAGAGCTTCGGGTTTAACATGGCGTCTGGGAAATAAAGCAGGCCATATCTCTTCGGATAATACTCCGTTATGCACACTTTGAGCTAAACATTGCATATCGGGGTTACGTTCAGTTTCACCGCCTTCACCTTTGATTACCGTCATATGTGTTTGTTGTAATAGTAATGCTGCTTCTTGATGCACAGGACGATAGCCCGGATGAAAAATACCCTGGATGCTGTAAGGGGCATGCAAAGGGTTTATGAGACGGACTAAGGTGTGGACTGGCGAGCGTAAACCCATTAATGAACGTAAATGGATCATCCTGTTGAGGGTAGGGCATAGTTGCTCTAAGGATAGATACGCAAAGTTTCGAGTTTGTAACTGTTGTTCAGCGACTTTGACTGAGTCTGCTTTGGCTAAGGAAAATTGTGATAGCATGTCCTGCGCAAAAAGACGGTTCCCTGAATGTGATGCTGAACCATGCATAAGTACTTTGATATCATTTTCCGCTAATAAGAGGCTTGATAGCATAAACCAGGGTAAATGGCGTCGCTTTCCGGCATAGGCTGACCAATCTAGCTCTGCAGTGTTTTTGGAAATGCCAGGCAATGTTTCACGCACAGCTAGCACAAATCCAGCGAGTTCTTCAGGTGTTTCTTCCTTGACCCGCATTAACATTAAGAATGCACCTAGCTGTATTTCTTCAACTTCGCCCGCCAATATCATGCGCATAGCTTGGTAAGCTTCTTCTTGGGTCAAGGGGCGAGAGCCTTTTTTTCCTTTACCTAAGATACGAATAAATTCGGCAAAAGGGTGTTCTGTATTATTATTTGTCATCTGCGTTATTCTTTTACCGGGCGTTTATCTAATTTTCTTTGTAAGGTTCGACGATGCATATTCAGGGCCCTTGCGGCCGCAGAAATATTACCATCGTGCTCCATTAACACTTTTTGTAAATGTTCCCATTCTAGACGTTTTACCGAAAGTGGGTTTGCATTGATTGCCACTGAACTGTCTGCTGTATTGTTATGCAGTGCATTCATGATTTCATTAGGGTTAGCTGGCTTGGTTAAATAATGTTTTGCGCCTAATTTAATAGATTCAACTGCAGTGGCAATGCTGGCAAAACCAGTTAGCATAACAATTTGGGTATTGCCGTCCAGTGAAATTAATTTTTGTACTAACTCTAGCCCTGATTCATGTCCTATGCGCAAATCAATCACAGCATATTCCGGTTCGATTTGTTCAGCCAAGGCGAGGCCATTTTTAACATCATGGGCCACCGAGACCGAAAATCCTCTTTTTTCTAATGCAGATTTGAGGACTGAACAATAGGTTAAATCATCATCTACTAACAATAATTGCACTTGGTTTTGTTCGGTCATATTTCTTGGACGAGTTCATTGAGGGCCACAAGCGGTAATATAATATCAACACATGCGCCTCCCGTGGGTGAGTTGCTGATTTCTATTGTACCGCCTAATCGCTTAATTGTAGAATAGGTAAGAAATAATCCAACCCCTAATCCTTGATTACTATCATTAATCGGATCCTTGCCTATTTTATCAATAAGTTTATTTGGGATGCCCGGCCCATAGTCGCGTATGCGTATGCCAACAAAATTTTCCACCGTACAAGGATTAACGCTAAAGTCGACACCCTTTTCAAGCGAACTTACGTCAGCTGCATTATTTAAGATATTGATCAAAGAGTGGGTCAGGGTAAGCTCTGCTAGAATAGACTGATCTAAAGGTGCCTTTGGGTTTATCAGTAAATTTAATTTTACCCCGGGTTTCTGACTGCGCCACTGAACGAGTACTTCATCCAGATAATTGCTGAGCATTATAACATGTCCGGATTCTGCTCTTAGTTCACCCGCTGAAGCCGACATGACAGATAGTGCTTGTTTACATCTATCTATCTGATCTTGCATGATTTGCATTTTTTCATGCAATTCGGAATGCACTTCTGGACTATATTCGTCTTTTAGCTCATGTGCAATAATGGCCATTGTTCCCAAGGGGGTGCCCATATCATGTGCTGCACTTGCAGCCAGTGTTGCTAAAGCGATAATGCGTTCATCTTGCAGGGCTTTTTCGCGAGCTTCTGCCAATCTTCTTTCCCCTACTTTAATGGTATTAGAAAGCTCTACTGAGAAAAAAGCAACTAATCCCGCACTACACACAAAGCCAAACCACATACCAAAAATATGAAAATTTAAGAATTCCGCATCCTGCATTTCATGCATACTTGCTGACATATTAGCGAGATTAGCCATATCCACATGCATTAAGTGAGGTTCAACTGTTGTCAAGGTAGCATGATAGGGAATCAAAAAAGTATACAGGCTTGTTGTTAGTATCACCATATACCAAGTATAAGCATGTGGCAACACGATAGCAGTTAGAATGACCGGGAGTAAAAAAATCCAGGTAAACGGGTTTGTTGCTCCTCCGGTTAGATAGAGTAGTGAAGCAATTGCCAGTACGTCGATGACTAATTGTGAGAAAATTTCCATTTCTGTCACAAGGGTGTCTGTTTTTAAACGTAACCATGTGTATAAATTGACAGTACCAATCGCTAAAATAGTTAGCCATAACGCTTCTTGATGCAGAGGTATTTTTAATATATCAATAGAAATTAACAATAGCAGCGATTCACCGCCTATCATTAGATTTCTTAGGATAAACAGCCACTGCAAGTTTTCTCTAGCTGAAATTTCTTTTTGCGGGATAAAGTTGACTAACATGTCATTTATTGGAAGAAAATAGCTGCACTTATTATTGTTGCGCTGGCTAATAATGTATAAATCGTGCTTTTATGATTATTTTGCATTTGCACACGCATTCTTTCCAATTGTTGATTATGTGCTTTAGCGCGTTGACTTGTATGTGCAGCGTCATCAAGTACTTGAAAAAGCAATGAAGGAATCTCGGGGAATTTTTCTGCTATTTCAGGAAACTTCTGCATGGCTTGTTGAATTTTTGCTTTAGGGCCCAAGCGTTCCTTAAACCATGATTCTAGAAAAGGTTTTGCAGTTTGCCATAAGTCCAGTTCAGGATATAACTGGCGTCCCAGACCTTCGATATTCAGCAATGTTTTTTGCAATAAAACCAATTGTGGTTGGACTTCCATATCAAAGCGGCGTGCTGTTTGAAATAAGCGCAGTAATAACAGCCCAAAGGAAATATCTTTTAGTGGCTTATCAAAAATGGGTTCACAGACACTACGAATAGCCGACTCAAATTCTTCAACTCTTGTCTCAGGGGGAACCCAGCCTGAAGCTAAATGCATCTCAGCTACACGACGATAATCACGATTGAAAAATGCAAGAAAATTTTCCGCTAAATAGCGTTGGTCGGACTCAGATAAAGTGCCGACGATGCCAAAATCTACAGCAATATATTTACCAGGAGGATCTACAAATATATTACCCGGATGCATATCGGCATGAAAAAAATTATCTCTAAAGACCTGAGTAAAAAATATTTCAACCCCACGCTCAGCAAGTAATTTAAAGTCAGCATTCACTGCGCGTAATTCCTTAATATTACCCACTGGGATGCCATAAATACGTTCCATGACTAATACTTTTTTGCGGGTAAATTCCCAGTAAATTTCAGGGATGTAAATAGCCTCTGAGTTGGCAAAATTACGCCGTAATTTTGCAGCATTCCCAGCTTCTCTGACTAAATCTAATTCATCGAGTAGTGTTTTTTCAAATTCAGCGACAATTTCTTTAGCATGCAGACGCTTTGCATCTTCCCAGAATTTTTCAGCAAAATAAGCAAGCTCATACAATAAACCTATATCAGAATGTATCCACTTTTCTACGTCAGGTCGCAATACTTTGACAACCACCTGTTCACCGCTGTGTAAAACAGCGGCATGCACCTGGGCAACAGAAGCCGACGCTAAGGGACTGGATGAAAATTCAGCAAAGGCTTTGTCGATAGACATACCCAGTTGTTGCTCAATAACTTCCCGGGCTTGCTGGTCTGAAAAAGGAGGGACTTTATCTTGTAGTTTAACCAGTTCATCGGCAATATCATCGGGCAATATATCTTTACGAGTGGAGAGTGCCTGACCAAATTTAACGTAAATAGGCCCTAAATCTTCCAGAGTTCGACGGATACGTACGCCGCGTTCTTCAAAATCATTTTTACGCCAGAAATTAGGTGAAAAAATAGCCAGAAAACGTAAGGGCCTGAATAAATGTGTTTTGAGAATAAGATCATCAAGTCCGTGAGTAACCAGTATCCAGTTGATGTGTAAAAGTCGTAATATGAGTTTGGGGTGCTTCACGTTATATTCCTAAGACTGCTTTGCTTTTAATTGAGTGTCTAAACGCTTAATCCGGGCTTCAAGTCGGTCAAAATCTTCTTTCAACTGATCGACTTGCTGGGCAAATATATTAATTTCAGGTGCAGGGGGGAGGTCTCGCGTTTCATCCTGCAAAAATTCGCTAATATTAAGTTGCAGCGTTTTAAGGTTTTCCTGGTGCCAGTCTGTTGCATTACGAAAAAAATGGCCAATTTTATGAGCCAGCACATCACCTGTGAAATGGGAAAGTTGTTCTTCTAAATCAATGTCCAGTTGTTCGAACACGCGCTGAAACTGGTGGCCAACGCTTAAATCGCCTGTTATTGCTACTTCACCTGAAAAAAAGGAACGAGCCGGAGTAGAGCTCAGGCCCATTAAACCCAGAGCAGGTAATGAACCAGTTAGAGTGGTATCTATAGTTCCTTGATAATAATCCATAATTTGGATATTTTCACTATTCGGGCAAAGGTAAAGTGTTTCATTAAAAGGCAGAATAGTAACAGCAATGACCTTACCTATAAGTGGCTTTAAAAAAATAGCAATATCTTCATCCAGACTAATGTATTTATTCAGAGCGGTTTCAAAGGTGCTCATAAGCAGAGGTCTTATCATCATTGTTTTTTGCTGATTAGGGAGGAGTAGGGTGGGCAAAGCATTGCTGTTCACCCTGTAAGGCACACTACAAAAGGGATAAGTAAAGCGCTACTCAACCGAGATAAAATTATTTAAAACTTATAACCTCTATGCACGGCAACGATACCTTGCGACATATTGAAGTATTCGCAGCGTTCCAGGCCGGCTTCCTGCATCATTTCTTTTAATTTATCCTGCTTCGGATGCATGCGAATTGATTCAGCTAAATAGCGGTAGCTGTCTTCATCTTTGGCAACGAATTTGCCAATTTTTGGTAATAACTTAAATGAATAAAAATCATAGACTTTTTCAGTGATTTTATCGGTCGGGTGAGAGAACTCCAGGACTATTACACGACCGCCAGGTTTTAATACACGATACATAGAGCGTAATGCCGCATCTTTATCAGTTACGTTACGTAAACCAAAGGCGATGCACACACAATCAAAGCTATTATCTTCAAAGGGAAGGCATTCTGCATTGACCTGAGCATAAGTGATATTTTCAATCAGTCCCCGGTCAATTAGACGATCACGACCCGTGCGCAACATTTCAGAATTAATGTCTGCTAAAACGATTTTGCCATTTTTACCAACGCGTTTGGAAAAAAGTGTCGTCAAGTCACCAGTTCCACCGGCTAAATCCAGTACTTGTTCGCCTTCGCGTACATTGCTTAATTGCACGGCTACACGCTTCCAGATCCGGTGTATGCCGAGCGACATTAAGTCATTCATTATGTCGTATTGACTGGCAACAGAGTCAAAAACTCCGCGTACCAGCTTTACTTTATCTTTTGTTTCGACTTGTTTAAAACCAAAGTGAGTCGTGTTATCAGCTGTCATGTTGTGTCTTTAGTTAAAGGGCAGACTTGTTTCCTGCCTGTGATCTCTGAAAAGGAGGGGAGAGGCTTAAGCCTCTTCCCTAATTACATATAAATAAAACTGAGGCAATCCGTTTAATTTTGTTTTGCTTCTGTACGTTGGTGTCCTGCAGCCGCTAATTCATTTAAATAACCAGTCCAAAGCTCATCATATTCATTACCCAGTTTATACAGCAACTCCCAGGTATAAATACCGGTACTATGCCCATCACTAAAGTCAGGTGCAATTCCATAATTACCAATCGGTCTTATTGCATCAATCGCGACAGATTCTTTATTGATTTGTAATATTTCTTGTCCTGGCGCATGTCCTAATGCTTCAGCAGATGGGGTGAAAACCCGCAGGTACTCGCAAGGCAAGTGAAAAGTTTTGCCATTTGCGAAACTTACTTCAAGAATACGTGATATTTTGTGTAATTTGATTTCCGTTGGGTTGGTATCAATCGGTTCTGCTTGAATACGCATAATTATAATATATAACGACTTAAATCTTCATCCTGAACAAATTCAGAAAGATACTGGTTTACATAGGCGGCATCGATAACAATATTTTTTTCGATTAAATCAGGTGCATCAAAGGAAACAGATTCTAATAAGCGTTCTAGAATAGTATGTAAACGTCTCGCACCAATATTCTCAGTTTTCTCATTTACTTCCCAACCCAGTTCAGCAATACGTTGAATACCATCATCAGTAAAGCTAAGGTTTACACCTTCTGTTGCCAGTAATGCTTGATATTGCTCGGTTAAAGAGGCGTCTGGTTCGGTCAGAATACGAATAAAGTCAGCACTTGTCAGTGCGTCTAATTCGACTCGAATCGGGAACCGTCCTTGTAATTCAGGAATTAAATCGGATGGTTTGGTTAAGTGGAAAGCACCAGAAGCAATAAATAAAATATGATCCGTTTTAATCATGCCGTATTTCGTACTAACAGTACTGCCTTCAACTAAAGGTAATAAATCTCTTTGCACGCCTTCACGAGAGATATCACCACCGCCACTATCCGAACGTTTGCAAACCTTATCAATCTCATCCAGAAAGACAATACCTTGTTGCTCTACTGCAGAAACAGCAGCTAATTTAATTTCGTCTTCATTAATTAATTTAGCAGCATGCTCTTCTGTTAATAACTTAAGCGCATCTTTGACAGGCAGTTTACGGTCTTTGGTTTTTTGGCTACCGAGGTTCTGGAACATACCTTGCAACTGATTGGTCATTTCTTCCATGCCAGGAGGTGCCATGATTTCAACACCGATACGTGAGGCCTGTACTTCTATTTCAATTTCTTTGGCATCAAAATCACCTTCACGTAATTTCTTACGCATTTTTTGCCGGGTATGTTCTTCGGTCTCGGAGAGCATTCCGCTATCAGCACGGGGTAATAAAATATCTAGAACTTCTTCTTCCGCCGCATCCATGGCACGATGCTGTACTGATTTCATTTCTGTTTCACGTGTCATCTTATAGGCGGTTTCAACTAAATCCCGCACGATAGACTCGACATCACGACCTACATAACCCACTTCAGTAAATTTGGTCGCTTCAATTTTTATAAAAGGCGCATTTGCAAGACGTGCTAGCCTGCGTGCTATTTCTGTCTTACCTACGCCTGTAGGGCCAATCATGAGAATATTCTTAGGCGTGATTTCATCGCGCATCGTGCCTACGACCTGGGCACGTCGCCAGCGGTTGCGTAATGCGATAGCAACTGAACGTTTAGCACTGGCCTGACCGATAATATGTTTATCTAATTCGTGTGCAATTTCTTTGGGAGTCATCTGTGTCATTTATGTTTTAGTCCTTTGGCTCGGCGTCTAGTTCTTCAATACGTAAATTGTGGTTAGTATAAATACATGTATCAGCCGCAATATTGAGCGATTTTTCGACAATTTCTCGAGCACTTAAATCAGTATTCTCCAGTAACGCTCGCGCAGCGGATTGCGCGAAAGGACCGCCAGAGCCAATGGCTATTAAATCGTATTCAGGTTCAATAACATCGCCATTACCCGAGATGATTAAGGAAGTTTTACTATCTGCTATTGAGAGTAACGCTTCTAATTTACGTAAAGCGCGTTCAGTACGCCAGTCTTTAGCCATTTCAACGGCTGCACGAGTAAGATTGCCATGATGCTTTTCCAGCTTTCCTTCAAAATGCTCAAACAGAGTAAAGGCATCGGCAGTAGCACCTGCAAAGCCGGCAATGACTTTGTCATGGTATAAGCGACGCACTTTACGTGCATTACCTTTCATAACAGTATTACCTAAAGTAACCTGGCCATCACCCCCGATAACGACTTTATCGCCACGGCGCACAGAAAGAATTGTTGTACCTCTAAAATCCACTTTTTACTACCCATAATAGTACCCGAATCTGCATTGAAGTCCTGGATTCAGGTAGAAAATAAATCCTATGATTTTACATGCTTACACAGTGTCTTGATAGCCTTTAAATTAGAAATCATTTTATAAGTATGCACAATGAGGTCTAATCAAAATTGAAATCAATTGTTAAACCATAGTCAGCATAGTAGTTTGGGTGCTTATTATGTATTCTCTGTTTATGTGGAAATTAAACTTTATTAAGAATCAGTTCTAGCACAAGTTTACTACCAAAATAGGCTAACAATAGACATGTAAAACCGTATAAAGTCCAGCGCACCGCAGTCTTACCTCGCCAGCCATAGCGTTTTCTACCAAGTAGTAGGCTACTAAAAATAATCCAGGCGACAATTGACAAAAAAGTCTTGTGCACCAGATGCTGAGCAAATAAGTCTTCTATAAAAATAAACCCACTGAGTAAAGAAAAGCTTAAAAAGATTAATCCCGTGCTGATCATTTGAAATAATAAGGATTCCATTGCCTGCAAGGGTGGAAAGGCAAGCATTAATCGTCCAGGGTTATGGCTCTTGAGCTGGTTGTTTTGTAATGCTAATAATAGTGCCTGGAAGGCCGCTATGGTAAGTAGGCTAAAGGCAATAATTGAACTGAGAATATGTACATTCATTGCCAGTGAGAAATCTTGCGTTATTTTTACTGAACTGGGATAAAGCGCATCGAGCACCAGCATCAGTGCTGCGATGGGAAAAAATGCTATGCCTAGTTTTTCAACGGGTTTAGACACAGATGCAAACAATAGTAAGAAAACGATAATTAGGGAAATAATGGCAGCGGTATGAAAAAAGCTAAAATCAATTCCCTGCTTATGCCAGGCACTGAGTGACAGTGATAACAGATGTGCAACAGAAGCAATCCAGGCAAGTGTTAGAGCCAGCTTTTTATATTGATTCTCTTTAATATCTATTATTAGAGTAATGCTACTGGCAAAGTATAAACAAAATGCTAAACCTTCAAGTAAGTATAAGTTCATATGTGGAGTATCAATATATAAAGGGCTATGATTTTAAACTTTAAGCGTAAAGGTAACAGGGCCATCATTAGTCAGTGACACTTGCATATCTGCACCAAATTGTCCCGTTTGTATATGCGGGTAATTACCTTGTGCATAGCTAACAAGATAATGAAATAATTGCTTACTTTTTTCGGGGGAGGCTGCCGGTGTAAAACTAGGGCGATTACCTGAATCAGTATCAGCAGCCAGAGTAAACTGAGGCACTAACAATAACTCTCCCTGAATGCTTTGCAAGCTCAGATTCATCCGCTGTTCTGCGTCAGGAAAAATGCGATAGTTTATAATGCGCTCAAACATTCGCTGCGCAGATTTTTCAGAATCCAGTTTTTCTATAGCGACTAATGCCAAAATACCGCGATCAATTTTAGCCACAAGCTGATTTTCAATGCTGACCTGGGCCTGTGTAACACGTTGAATTATAGAAATCATTTTTTAAAAGATATGAATGTATTTCAACCCAGCAGGTTTTCTAAGGACATCATAATAATAAAACCAATCATCAGAGCAAACGTTGCATAGCGAGAGCGTCCATTTGAGTGAGACTCAGGAATGATCTCTTCTGAGATTACAAATATCATTGCGCCAGCCGCAAAGCCCATGGCAAAAGGTAGCAAGGAAGAAAAAGTCGCGACCATCGTGATCCCTAATAGACCACCAACGGGTTCAACCAGTCCTGTTAGCGTAGCAATACCCACGGCTTTCCATTTGTTATAGCCTAAAGCAACTAAAGGCAAGGCAACGGCAAGACCTTCGGGGATGTTTTGTAATGCAATAGCGATAGCCAGAACAATACCATTATTCAGATCACCTGTGCCAAAGCTAACACCAACAGACATTCCTTCGGGAAAGTTATGAATAGTGATGGCGAATATAAATAGCCAGATTTTTTGTAAAGATTCAGCGTGCTCATTCAGGTCATCCTTAAAATGAATATGCGGTAATTTTTTATCGGCTAAATGCAGAAATAATGCGCCAAATAACATGCCGGCGGCAACGAACCAAAGTCCTTTACCAGGCCATAACTGGTTTCCATATTCAATACCCGGAACTAATAAAGAGAAAGCTGCGGCCGCAAGCATTACACCTGCAGCACCACCGAGTAAGCCATTATAGACGCTCGTGGAAACTTGTTTAAAAAGAGCGGCCGGTAAGGCGCCTACACCAGTAGCCAGACCGGCTAAGACACTAGCCAAAAAGCCAATCATGGCAACTTTACCAAAAAACAGGTATAAACTACCAAAAACAAAAATTTGAGAGACTAAAAAAAGTGCGGCTAGTGTAAGCCAGCGCTTATTTTTAGGCATCGCTTGTAATTTTTGATAATACGAATTTGAGTTCAGTTGTGACTGACATTTATCAAAAATATTAGTTAAATCTAGAGCGCTCATTACTTCCTCTGGGTATCTTAATGTGATTGAATATTAATCCATAAAGTATAACATCAACAATGATTTTAAAATCTATTTTACATGCCTGACCAGGTGCGTTCACTTACTGTTCAAAATATCAGAAAATGAAAAACAAATGCAATTATTGGAATATATATCTTGTGCTATTGTTATTTACTCGGTTTAGTTATGCAACTGATATCTTCAAATGGACTGACACGCAAGGCCAGATCCATTATTCAGATAAAAAGCATAGCAATGCAACAGAATATAAGCCTGTTCAGGATTTTAGTTTTTATAATGTTCAAAAAGTCTATGATGGCGATACTATACTACTAAGTGATGGACGCAAAATACGCTTGTTAGGTATTAATACACCGGAAATAGAACATGCAGATCAAGCTGAGCAAGCAGGAGGGGAGGTAGCGCGGCAATGGTTAACGCAACAATTATTGAATACCCGGGTTAGACTGGAGTTTGATTCTGAAAAACGTGACAAATATAAACGCCATTTAGCACATATTTTTACCGAACAAGGATTACATCTCAATCGTGAGCTCGTACGATTAGGCTATGCAAGTACTAGCATCTATCCTCCAAATTTAAAATATGTTGCTGAATTACTTGCAGCACAACAAGTGGCAGAAACAGGGCGTCTTGGTATCTGGCAGTACTCTGACTATGCCCCAAAATTTACCAGTGAATTAAGTAACAAAAACAAGCAGGGTTGGCAGCGAATAATCGGGCGTGTCTTGAGGATTAAAAGTACGTCGAAAAGCCGCTATTTAAAATTAAACGATAATTTTGATGTACGTATCAAAAAAGAGCATTTACAGTATTTTGATACTTTGTCCTTATTAAAGGGAAAAAAAATAGAAGTCAGGGGCTGGGTCAATAAATATAAAAATGGATTTTCTGTGCTAGTGAAACATCCCAGTGCTATTAAAATATTAGATTGAAGCGGGAGAGAGGCATTAACAAATCTTAAATAGATTAAAGTTTATGGCATCATAATGATAAACACCCGTTTGCATCAATATTATTTTAATAGCATGGAACAATACACTGCTCTTGCCAATAGCTACGGCCATTGTCTGCGAGCTGTGCCTTGTCTTTCACACTCAGATTTTCCACAAAATCCGTGCACAACTGCGGTTTCTAGGTTTAACCCTTTTTGTAATTATGTAATAGTAAGGTGAAAATTCAAGGTTATTACTCATCTGGAGAAACGGTTCATGTCAGAGAAATATTTCGCAACAGGGCAGTGTTTATGTGGAAAAATTAGTTATACTATTTTTGCTCCTCCACGAGTCATGAGTCAGTGCCACTGTGATGACTGTCGAAAAGCGACAGGAACAGGGCATGCATCAAATGCTTTTTTTAAACAACAGGATGTGCAGATCATTGGTGAACCTCGGAGTTATGTCTCAGTCGCTGATAGTGGTTCGATAGTAACCCGCTATTTTTGCCCCGTGTGTGGCAGTCTTCTTTTTGGCGCCTTAGGAGGAATCAAAAATGTGCTGGCAGTAGCCGTTGGCTCATTAGATGATAGCTCATGGTTTAAACCCAGCGCCATTGTGTATAACAAACGTAAACCACATTGGGATTTTATGGATCCAGATATTCCAACATATGCAGAAATGCCACCGTCTGTTGTCAAGAAGTGAACTACAGACTATTACCCCTAATTCAAGTGAGTAAGTAAAATGCAACAGCTAGAAAGTGTCTTAAATGAAATCAGCTCTTATATCTGGGGGCCTGTTATGTTGACACTGCTATTAGGCATAGGAATTTTTTTAACTATTGGCTTAAAGTTTTTTACTTTTCGCAAAGTGACAGCTGCGATGAGCATGCTCTGGCGTGGTCGAAAGTCTGATAAAGAAGGCGATATTACTCCGTTTCAGGCTTTGATGACCGCATTATCAGCAACCATAGGTACTGGTAATATCGCAGGCGTTGCCACGGCAATAGCATTAGGCGGTCCTGGCGCTGTATTCTGGATGTGGCTTACAGCATTATTCGGGATGGCTACTAAATATGCTGAAGCTGTGTTGGCGGTTAAATATCGTGAAATAGATGATCAAGGCCAGCATGTCGGAGGTCCCATGTATTATATTAAAAATGGCCTTAAAGCAAAATGGAAATGGCTTGCAACTGCTTTTGCTTTTTTTGGTGCATTTGCCGCGTTTGGTATTGGTAATATGGTACAGGCTAACTCAGTGGCTGATGCAGTTGAAACCTTGTTCCAGATCCCGACTCTATACACCGCTATTGCTTTAACCCTGTTTAGCGCCGCTGTTATTCTTGGCGGTATTCGCCGAATTGCAGAGGTTGCTTCTGGTCTGGTTCCTGTTATGGCAATTAGCTATATAGCTTGTGCGCTATGGGTGATTTTTACGCATTACCAGGGAATTCCACAAGCCCTGGGTTTAATTGTTCAAAGTGCATTTACAGAAACTGCTGCTGTAGGAGGGTTTACCGGTGCAGCCGTTTGGGCGGCTATTCGTTTTGGGGTTGCACGGGGTATTTTTTCTAATGAGGCAGGCCTGGGGAGTGCGCCAATTGCCCATGCTGCTGCTAAAACAAATGATCCCATACAGCAAGGTATGATAGCTATGTTAGGTACTTTTATAGACACTATTTTAATCTGTACGATGACCGCATTAGTGATAATTCTCAGTGGAACCTGGTCTAGTGGTGAAAATGGTGCTGCTTTATCGACCTTGGCATTTGAAACCAGCTTGCCTGGCGTTGGGAGTTATGTCGTCGTTCTGGGGCTAGTCGTATTTGCATTTACGACAATTTTAGGCTGGAGTTATTATGGTGAACGTTGTGCGGAATACTTATTTGGTACTAAAGTTATCTGGCCCTACCGCCTGTTATGGTTAATAGTCATTCCAATAGGTGCTATGAGCAAGCTTACGCTAGTCTGGCTATTTGCTGATATCATGAATGGCATGATGGCGATTCCCAACCTGATTGCCCTGGCTTTATTAAGTCCTGTCATATTTAGAATGACGACCCGCTATCAGCACGGCGAATAAACATCATGTGTTCCATAGAGCCTTCAAAGTTTTGTGTGCCTGTTTATCAATATTGCGCAGCCTTTTAATAGTAATGGGCTTATCAGGTTCAAGATAAAGGAGGTGAGGATGATCACTTTTAAAACGTTCTTATCCGCAGCTCCTATTTCTATGCCGAGTGAGGTAATGATAAATGCCGTTTCAGCATGGCTACAGTGACCCACAGCGGTTGCGCTCATGGTTAAATAAACAAAGATCAATGCTGTGTATCGTAGCCAAATAATCGTGCAACAGACATATTCATTATAAAAGGCACAATAACGCTCAACTAGAGTGATACCAAATGTGTTCTTGACTGCAGCATAAAATTCTCAATATTCAGTTTCCACTCCGGTATGCAGCATCAAAAAAGATGTCTATCTGTGCCAATGTTTCAATCACTTTACGGGGAGTAACCCTGCCCAGTAAAGTGCAGCAGGCCCGATTACTACCCCCATTACTAGCTCGCACATAATGGTTGGCAAGCCAATTTTGCGCATAACTACAGCAACCATTCAAACAACCAACATCAGCATTAATAAAGAATGAAATATTGGGCATCTTTCATTGGTCAGTTTACACTTTCATTTCATTAACATCCTCATTCCCGAGTGTTACCCAGTCAAGCTGGGCACAAGCTTTATCGGGAATCTCTTTGTCTACGCAAGATTCCTGCTAGAAGCATGCAGAAATGACGATAACTCACCCTAAAAAGTGTAAACTACTTTTAGCTCCAAATGAAGGATGCCAAATATTGATTCCATAGTAAACATTCATTTTTATGGGTTAAGAACGCAGATAATAGAGCGGTGTGAACTATATAATCACTTGGCCGGAAAGCCAGCCATACTAGTTTTATACTCAAGTGAACGGATTCTAATATTTTCATATTACTCTACTTTTCAGCTAGACTCGCCATTGTTGTGATACTGAATGATTATATGAATTCAGCGGGTAAAAAGAAGTGAGCCACTTAAAAGCTTTAAATTTGATTAAATTACTCGCTAAAGGCTCTCATTTTTTTATAGATACAGTATAATGGGCAACTGAGTTTTGCTTTTTTAAATAGTGATATGGAGAATGTTAATGTTAAAAAAAATAGCTGTTTTAGTGGGATTGCTTATGTTAAGTCAATTGGCTCAGGCAGAAATTAAGATAGGAGTTGTTAATATACCGTTATTAATGGCAAATGCTCCTCAAGCGGCTGAAGCCAAGACGCGTCTGGAAAAAGAGTTTTCTCCAAAAGATAAGCAGTTAGTTGCGCAGCAAAAAAAGATTAAAAGTCTGGAAGAACAATTGGCCCGAGATGGCATGACTATGACGGAAACCAAAAAAAGAGACTTGGAGCGTGAAATCATTGCCATTCGTAGAGATGCGCAACGTGCCCAGCAAGAATTTAAAGAGGATTTTAGTATTCGCCGCAACGAAGAGTTAGGTAAAATGCAAAATAGAATCATTGAAGCGGTTAAAGCATTAGCCGAAGAAGGTGATTATGATCTACTGTTAACTGAGGGCGTGATTCATGCTAGTGATAAAGTAGATGTTACAGAAAAAGTACAAGATAAACTTTCTAAAATGCCTTAGTATAGTTGTCAAGTTTCTTAATTAGAATGCGACCTATGTTATGAGCCGGGTGCTTTCTTTATCTTAAAGAGAAAATTAGAAAACATAACTTTAATTTCGTGTATCAGGCGTAGTTTTTATTTCATGTTTTGCAATTATATTTATAGAAAATATGATTGACATGGAGGTTATCGCCATTAATACAAAGATATGTTTAAAGTGTTAATTTGTTAAGTTGAAAAGGCTGTTAAATTGGAAACATTACTTGATATCAAGAAAATTCAAGCATTTCTACCTCATAGGTACCCATTTTTATTGATTGATAAAGTCGTAGAATGTGAGCCTGGGGTAAGGTTATTAGGGGTCAAGAACGTTACTTATAATGAACCGATCTTTCAGGGACATTTTCCACATATGGCAATTTTTCCGGGTGTATTAATTCTTGAGGCATTAGCTCAGGCAACAGGATTACTGGCATCTGAAACTTCGCCCGACGAGCTAGGTCATGGTATGACTTACTTCCTGACAGGGATAGATAAAGCAAAATTCAAACGCCCTGTGGTTCCGGGGGATCAAATGATGCTGGAAGCGGTATTTGAAAGAAGTAGACGTAATATATGGTCGTTTAACTGTACTGCAACAGTAGATGGTGAATTTGTTGCTAGTGCTAACATTCGTTGTGCTGCTGTTGGTGATAGGTTTGATTGATGCAAAAGCAATAGTTAATATAAAGGCAGAAATTGCAGATGATGTCCAGATAGGACCTTTTACTGTTATTGGTGCCGATGTCACAATTGATTCGGGGACGGTTATTGGTCCGCATGTTGTAATGAAAGGTCCGGTGTCGATAGGTAAAGATAATCATATTTATCAATTTACCTCGATTGGCGAAGATCCTCAGGATAAAAAATACGCCGATGAAAAAACCAGTCTGATTATAGGCGATAGAAATGTTATCCGTGAATTTGCTACCTTACATAGAGGTACCTTGCAAGATCATGCTGAAACTCGTATAGGTGATGACAATCTTTTTATGGCTTATACTCATGTCGCTCATGACTGTGTGATTGGTAATAATGTTATTATGGCAAATGGTGCATCCTTGGCTGGGCATGTACATCTATGTGATAACTCAATATTAGGGGGCTTCACTTTAGTACATCAATTCACTCAAATTGGTACTTTTAGCTTTTCGGCTATGGGTAGTGCCATCACCCAGGATGTTCCACCGTATGTCATGGTCGGTGGTCGCCCTACGCGACCACACGGAATTAATTCAGTAGGCATGGAACGTTCAGGTAGTAGTCCTGAAGCAACTCGTTTAATACGTAAAGCCTATAAAATCTTATATAAAAACAATCTTCGTCTGGAAGACGCAATCGAAGAAATGGAAGATTTAGCAGGTGAGTGTGATGAAATTTCAAATATGGTCAGTTTTTTGCGTAATGTTACTCGCGGTATCTTACGCTGAGGATTGATTTGCTTGTACCCCCAACTAAAAATCATAGCCGGTGTTGATGAAGTAGGTCGAGGCTGCATTGTTGGTCCCGTCATAGCGGCTGCAGTTATTTTAGACCCCAAGCGTCCAATTACTGGATTAACCGATTCAAAAAAAATATCTGCAAAGAAACGAGACTCGTTAGCAGATATCATAAAACGACAATCTATCGCCTGGGCGATAGGTAGAGCCGAACCCAGCGAAATAGATCAAATTAATATCCTGCAAGCTTCATTATTAGCGATGCAACGCGCTGTCAAGGGCTTATCCGTGCAACCCGATTGGTTAAAAATTGACGGTAATCAATATCCAGATATTGACTGCCCTGGTGAAACTATTATTCAGGGCGATTTATTAATAGCTGAAATATCTGCAGCGTCAATTATTGCAAAGGTCTATCGAGATAAGGAAATGTCTGTCTTAGATGCACTTTATCCAGGCTATGAATTTGTCAGGCATAAAGGTTATCCCACAAAATTACATAAAGAAAAATTAACAAAACTGGGGATTAGCGAGCAACACCGACGCTCATTTACTCCTGTAAGGCAAATGCTATAGTCTAAAGTTTCGTCATGCCAGTCCAGGCGTTTTCCTGTGCAGTATAATAATTTAAACTCACCCATCTAAATTGCAAGTTTATGCAACCCGAATTTGTCCATTTACGCGTACATTCTGAATATTCTTTAGTAGATGGTATTGTCAAAATCAAGCCGCTTATTAATCAATTAGCAGGTTCTGGCATGCCAGCAGTTGCCATTACTGACCAATCCAATCTGTTTGCTCTGGTTAAATTCTATCGTGCTGCGCTCGCAAAAGGCATTAAACCCATTGCTGGCGCAGATGTTAATGTTTTTAACCCCGATGCTGCATCCCAGCCTTTTCGCCTGACGCTATTAGCTAAAAACAACGTCGGCTATGTTACCTTAACTGAACTAATATCCAGAGCGTATCAGGAAGGCCAGCATTTAGGTATTCCTATGCTACAACGTGAATGGCTGGAACAAAACCACAATGGCTTAATTGTTTTATCGGGTGCCATGGAAGGTGATATTGGTCTGGCTTTGTTAGCCGACGATCAACAGCAAGCAAAAAAAATTGCACAATACTGGAATCAACTATTTCCACAATGTTTTTACATAGAATTACAACGCATAGGCAAAAAATATGAAGAAAATTATCTTGCCAGTGCAGTAGCTTTAGCCACAGAGCTAGATTTACCCGTCGTTGCAACCAATAATGTACGTTTTTTAAAAACCGAAAATTTTTCTGCACATGAGGTACGAGTGTGTATTAATCAGGGACGAGTGATTGATGATAAGCGTCGTCCTAAAGACTATACAGAACAGCAATATTTACGTAGCACTGCGGAAATGCAAGCGCTATTTGTAGATATTCCTGAGGCGCTAGCTAATACTGTAGAAATAGCTAAACGATGCAATATTCAATTAACCTTGGGAAAAAACTTTTTACCTGATTTTCCGGTGCCAGAAGGCATGTCTCTGGATGAGTTTTTTGTTACTGAATCTGAGCAAGGTTTAGATGCTCGATTAAAAAAATATCCGGCTGTTGGCCAGGGAACTGTAGAAGAAAACCGTAAAATTTATGATCAGCGCTTAAAAATGGAGCTGGATATCATTGTACAGATGGGTTTTCCAGGCTATTTTATGATTGTTGCTGATTTTATACAGTGGGCAAAAGATAATGCTATTCCAGTTGGGCCAGGGCGTGGATCGGGAGCTGGATCGCTAGTTGCCTATGTACTCAATATCACAGATTTAGACCCGATTGAATTTGATTTATTATTCGAGCGTTTTTTAAACCCTGAGCGGGTGTCTATGCCGGATTTCGATGTCGATTTCTGTATGGATAGGCGTGACGAAGTGATTGACTATGTTGCCCAACATTACGGGCGGGATAAAGTATCGCAAATTATCACCTACGGGTCGATGGCGGCTAAAGCGGTTATACGTGATGTTGGGCGAGTATTAGGTCATTCTTATGGTTTTGTCGACAGATTGTCAAAACTGGTGCCCTTTGAAATCGGCATAACGCTAACTAAGACCTTAAAGGATGTCGCTGAATTCCAGGAATTATATGCTAACGATGCTGATGTAAAAAGCCTGATGGATATGGCGCTATCATTAGAAGGTACAGTAAGAAACGCCGGTAAACATGCTGGTGGTGTGGTTATCGCACCCACTAAATTAACAGATTTTTCAGCTTTATATTGTGAACAAGGTGGCGGTAATTTGGTCACTCAATTTGATAAAGACGATGTGGAAGCTGTCGGTTTAGTGAAGTTTGATTTTTTAGGCCTAAGAACTTTAACTATTATCGATTGGGCACTGCAAACGATTAATAAGAGTCAGGCAGACGCAAATAAACCGCTGGTTGATATTACCCAAATTCCTCGAAATGATGCTGCAGCTTATGAGCTGTTAAAAAATGCGGAAACTACAGCTGTGTTTCAGCTTGAATCTCGCGGTATGAAAGAGCTGATTAAAAAACTTAAACCTGATTGCTTTGACGATATTATTGCCCTGGTTGCCTTATATCGTCCCGGGCCATTAGAATCAGGCATGGTTGATGACTATATCAATGTAAAGCATGGTACAAAAGCGGAATATGCACATCCGAGCCTGATAGCTGTTTTAGAACCTACTAATGGCGTCATTCTATATCAAGAGCAAGTAATGCAGATTGCCCGTGAAATGGGTGGCTATACCTTAGGCGGGGCGGATTTGTTGCGGCGCGCCATGGGTAAGAAAAAAGTAGAAGAAATGGCTCAGCAACGTGCTATTTTTACAGAAGGCGCTATTGCCAATGGTATAGATGAAAAAATAGCGACTTATGTATTCGATTTAATGGAGAAATTTGCCGGCTATGGTTTTAATAAGTCGCATTCGGCTGCCTATGCTCTGATTGCCTATCAAACGGCCTGGTTAAAAGCTCATTATCCTGCTGCATTTATGGCTGCAGTACTATCTTCAGATATGGATAATACTGACAAAATTGTTATCTTGATTGCTGAATGCCAGGAAATGAAATTAGTTGTATGTCCACCGAATATCAATGTCTCTAATTATCGTTTTACCGTAAACACAGCAGGTGAAATAGTCTATGGAATCGGTGCCATTAAAGGTGTAGGTGAAGCGGCAATAGAAGATCTATTACGCGAAAGAGAGACCAACGGCTCCTTTAAAGGATTATATGATCTATGTAAACGCGTTGATTTGCGTAAAGTTAACCGCCGTGTTTTTGAAGCCCTGATTCGTGGGGGTGCTTTTGATATTTTTAGTGATAATCGTGCCAGCCATATGGCGGAATTACCTACAGCTATAAAAGTTGCCGAACGCCATGTCAGAATGGCTGAAGTGGGGCAAAATGATTTGTTCGGCCTGGCGGTAAATGCAGAAAGCCGGGATGATGAAATTAAGGATTATGCAAACAACGTATCTGCCTGGCCAGAAAAAGAACGGCTGGCATTTGAAAAATTAGCGCTGGGCTTGTTTTTAACAGGTCACCCGATAGATCAATACTGGCCTGAGTTACAAAATATCGTGCATGGCAGCATCGCCAAAACCATGGCAAATGTTGAAAATAGCAGGGGTAAAATAGATGTTCGGCTGGCAGGGTTATTAATCGGCATCAGAACTCGCTTAGACCGCAAAGGACGCAATATGGGCTTCGCAACTTTAGATGATAAAAGTGCGCGTGTTGATGTGTCTATTTATAGTGAAACTTTTGCGCTTTATAAAGACTTATTATCTACAGATGAAGTGCTGGTGGTTGAAGGTTCGGCGCGTATAGATGGATACTCGGGCATGTTAAATGTGACAGCTGAAAAATTGTATAGCATGGAGCAAGCGAGAGAAAGCTTTGCCCGTTGTTTAATGCTCGATTGGGATAGTGTCAAAACAGAGGAAAAAACACCTGATTTTGTACAAGGTTTGCAGGAAACTCTGCGGCCTTTTTCCGGCGGGCAATGTATGCTTGTCATTAACTATCTATCGGCAACTGCCAAGGCAAGTGTGCAATTAGGTGATGATTGGCGTGTTCATCCTACTGATGAATTGATGACCCGCTTACGACGCATACTTAAACAAGATGATGTAGTTAATATCAAATATCGATAAGATCATTTCATACTTATACGTGATCAAAGCATCAATCTGTCAGTTTAAGGTTCTCTCAAATAACCGTATGAGTTTCACCAGCTTGAGGCTGATCCATTTCCTTCTTAAGCAATAAGTATAATTTACTGGAAATAATTTCGTGTTCATGTAGCTCTTTTAAAGTATCTGTCTGGGTAATGCCTAACATTGCTTTTGCTGATTTTTCATTCATGTCATCAACAATATCTTTGTTCGACTGAATCTCATAAGCCATTTGCTGTACGGTTTTGTCTTTTAAGTATTGATAAATATTTTCGACATTCTGAAAGGCTTTAGGATCATCGAAAATTTCGATTAAGGGCGAATTCTTTATTAAAGCTAACTCATCGATAACTTTGTTAATCAGCTTATATTGTGTTCGATAATATAGATATAGTTCTTGTGTATCACTTAAATTCGTAGACGACAATGAAAAGCGCTGGAAAAATTGAACACATTTACCTATCCAGGTATAAAAATAGGTATTAAGTGATCCTAAGTGCGGTCGATCCTGTTCAACCCGTTCTGTTTGTGTTTCTAAAATCAATAAGTTTCTTTTGTAGATGCTCTCATTGATTTCATCTCGCCTAAAAATTTCTTTTAATTCACTTTTCTGTAGAGCCAGGGTATAAATTCGTAACATATTTTCAACAACATGACTAGAATCTTCAGTTTTATCAACACACTGTTTACAAACTTGCTGGTATAAAGACTGATATTCGGAAGTAAATGTTTTGTACTGTGATTCACTAATATCCTGATGTTCGAAAAGTTCCTTGCTTCTGGCATTGAGACTTTGGTAAATGAGCGCCTTGCTTTTAAAATAACTCATTTGTTCGTGTGGCAACAGCGTATCAATATTTAGCCAGCGTATTACTTTGCCGATCGTTGTTGCTTTAACCAGCAGGGTAAAATAAATACTCCCGATAGTGATAGCGGTAATGAACTCTTTGATTGAAAAATCATAATTCCAATTGGGAAGACTCAGGTCATCAGGTATGAGCATGACCATGATAACTGCTATAGCGCCGCGTAAACTACCCCAGGAAAGTAAATGCTGCCAGTTTAAAGGAATGCTTTCCTCAGATGTTATTTGGTTGACCATGCCAATCGAACAGTAAATTGAAACTGCTCTAGCGATAACGACGACTAAAATCGTCATTAATATAGGCAGGATGGCAACGTTTATAGAAATGGAAAGGCTGGTAAACAATAAACCCATTAGAATGAATACCAGAGAGTTGGCAAGAAAAGCAAAATAACCCCAGAATTTTTCCATATATTCTTCGACACCTACAGACATTTTATAACGGCCGTAATTACCCATGACAATCGAAGAAACCAGCGTGGCAATAATGGAAGAAAATTGAATATGATGACCGTCTATGACTAATTTTTCAGAGATTAACTCAGTTAACAAGAAGGTAAAATGAGCGACCAGTAAAGTCAGGGTAATTTCAAGATGCTCATGACCTTTTACCCATTGAATAAGCTTAGAAAACAAGAACCCCATGAATAAGCCAAACAGTCCTCCGCCCACAATCATGGTACAAAATGAAAAAAGGCCTTGTAAGATAGTTGTTGTTCCATGAAAGCCATGCAGCATAATTTCCAGGATTACCAGAAAAATAGCAAAAGCGGTTCCGTCGTTAAATAGACTTTCACCTTCAAATATCAAGGTTAAACGCCGTGGTGCTCCGTATTCCTTAAATAAAGACAAGACGGCAACAGGGTCAGTTGCAGAAATGATGGCACCAAAGAGTAAAGTAACTAACAGTGGAATATTAAAGCCCAGTAGTTGAAATGCCCAGCGCCCTGCAAAGCCGATAAAAAAGGTTGAGATCAGTAGACCTACAATCGCCAGTATGCTGATGGCAAATTTATTTTCTTTGATATTGCGAATTTTGATGTTGTAGGCCGATTCAAAAATCAGGATCGGTAGAAAAACAAAAAACAACAGTTCTGGTGTTAGTTGAAAACTGGTGACAAATGAAAGCGCCTTTATTTCAGAAAGCGGTACTAGCAATGAACCACCTATGACTAACAGAACTGTGTAGGGAATACGTGATTTCAAAGAAAGAATATTTATTCCCAGAGAAAATAACATAAGGGTAAAGACTGATAAATAAACGTCGAGTGTCATATATTTCCTTTTAGCCGTTTTTTTTCTAGGGTTTATTTTAATATTCTGGAAAATTTTATACGAAAATTATACCAACAAAGACCTGTATTCTTCTATATAAAGCTTACATCAAGGTTAGGTATTTTTATAAATGTCCTGGAAATACTTTACTAAGGAGTATATTATGTCTAATGGTTGATATCAACCGCTAAAGGTGGTTGATATCAACCATTAGACAGGGTTTGTATCAATCCTGGATAAACCATGAATAGAGCGGTTTATTAGGTATGAGTAGCTTTATCATCTAAAAAATAAGGATATTAACAACTTGGCATAGAATTAGCAGTAAATTGTATTATTAAGTTGATAGCCGACTATGTTATTTTCTTATAGCAGAAAGGATCAAATACCCGCACCTTATTATCAGAGTAATGAATGATAGTATTAACTCTATTTTATCTTTTGCTTGTTTTTGATCTTTTTACTACCCTCATTAACCCATGCACAAATTAATCTATCGACCTTTCCTTATTATCGGTCTGGTATTCGGCCTGTTGATTGTTGCTGAACTAGGTGCTTTAAGTAGTATGACCTGGAGAAATCAGCAACGTATCGATACCATAAAAAATGATATTACACAGGGCAATCAACTTCAGCAATGGATATTCGAATTGCTCAAACACCAATGGGAAGGTGCGCTACCTTCTTCAGTTACTACAGGGGATAGTACACATCATCAGACTGATGTACACAAAGAAATTATAGACTTCATTGAAAACCAATATCCTGCAAAAAAAAATACTAGTGAATCACTAAAAATATTACAAAAATTGTTGATTAGTGTTGAACAAGGCTATGAGCTAGATCAAATTAAAGCACTGCAATTATCTCGTGAGGTTTTATTGCAGCAAATGCAGGAAGAAGAAAAATTATTAGATGAGGTATATGTCGACAGTCAATTAGAGTTGAAACTAGCTATTTTAATTCCTTCCTGTGTTTTTTTATTTCTTTTAAGCTTTGGCTTCTTGTTTTTTAATCGCCATGTTATGGCTCCAATCAATGCACTGGATGAATTATTATCTAATTTGATTAAGGGAGAAAAACAACCTATCAAAGATATCCCAATTGATTCAGTGATGCGGCCATTGTTTACAAACTATAATCGTTTAGTCACTCGTTTATACGAGCTAGAACAAGAACATCTGTCTTATACAGACTCGCTGGAAAAAGAAGTACGAAATGCGACCCATACCTTACTTGAGCAAAGCCATAGTTTGGCACGTACAGACCGTCTTGCAGCCGTGGGTGAACTGGCTGCCAGGGCAGCACATGAATTACGCAACCCGTTGGCAGGTATTCAGGTAGCACTAGAAAATATGCTTCAAGATTGTAATGATGAAGACATGAGTGAGCGCTTACAAATGGTTTATGCGGAAATAAATCGTTTAACCGGTCGACTTAATGACTTATTGGCGTTTTCCAGGCAAACACCCGAAAAAGCAAAGAATATCGATTTATATTTATTAATCAATGAGCTGATGACCTTGGTGAATTATCAGGTAACAGAAAATATATCCTTGCGTTACCAGGTTGAAGAAAATACCAGAGCGTTTTTACCAGAAAATGAATTGCGTCAGGCATTGCTGAATCTATTGCTGAATGCAATACAATCAATTGGAACTCAAGTGGGAAGCGTTAATCTACAAGTAAAACATCAAGCCAATATGTTAAATATTAAAATCAGTGATACAGGCGCCGCTTTTCCACCTGAATTATTGGAACAGGGAATCAGGCCTTTTGCCAGTTATAAAGATAAAGGTACGGGCTTAGGTTTGCTTATGGTGCAGCGATTTGCCAAGTCTTATGAAGGCAAGCTGGAATTAAAAAATGATAGCCAGGGTCATGCCTGTGCGACTCTGATCTTACCGGAAAGCCAATGAGAGACAGTTTATTAATCATCGAAGATGAAACCTTGCTGGGTAATGAATTAGCCAGGTACTTTCGTAAACAAAGCTGGGAAACGACTCTGGTTTGTTCTTTAGCTGAAGCCGCAACATGCATAGTAGAGCAAGGAATAGACCCTCTGGTTGTATTGTCAGATATGAACCTGCCTGATGGCAATGCACTGGATTTTCTGGAACAATTCAAAGATACTACAAACAGTACAGAATGGTTGTTTTTAACAGGCTATGGTTCGGTTGCTGATTCAGTCAGGGCTGTGCGCCTTGGTGCTTATGATTTTATAGAAAAACCCTGTGATTTAAAACGCCTGAATATGTTGGTTGAAGGAGCTGCGCGGAGCGCTGGGGCTCAACGTCGATTAGAAATCCAGACACAGGAACAAAATAACAAATATTCCATTCACATGCTGGTTGGTAAAAGTAAGGCTATTTGCTTGCTGCGTGAAATGATTATGCAAGTTTCTCAAGTCCCGTTTTCCAACCTGATTATTACCGGTGAAACAGGGACAGGAAAAGGCTTAATCACTAATATATTACACTATTCAGGTACACGTGCCAAAGGGCCTTTAATCGAAATTAATTGTGCTGCACTGCCACGCGAATTATTGGAATCTGAATTATTTGGTTATGAAGCGGGCGCATTTACTGGCGCAAAAAAACGTCATCGAGGCTTGTTTGAACAGGCTCATACAGGTACCTTGTTCCTGGATGAAATTGGTGAAATGGATTTAGATTTACAGGGGAAATTACTAAAAGTAGTTGAAGAACTGCGCATTCGTCGCTTAGGTGGAGAACATGAAATAGACGTTGATGTGCAAATTATCGCAGCAACTAACAAGGACTTGCTTTATGAGGTCAGTATGGGGACATTTAGGCAGGACCTGTACCATCGTCTGAATGTAATTAGTTTGCATGTACCACCGTTAAGAGAGCGCCTGGATGATTTGCCAGAGTTGGTGCAACGGTTTATAGCTCAAAACAATGCTAAGTCCAATAAGAATATCAGGGTGATTCCTGAAAGTGTCGCAACAAAGTTGGCGAGTTATCACTGGCCGGGCAATATTCGTGAATTGCGTAATATTATTGAACGTTGTGTATTGTTGGCCACTGGGGACGTATTCCCTGAACAGTGGTTACAGTTACCTAATAGCTCAAATCAGCCTTCTGCTACGATAGAAAACGGTGTGTTTCTACCCCTTGATGGCACATTAACACTGTTAGATATGGAAAAATACATTATTCAGCAAGTGCTGGCCCGTAGCGATAATAATGTCACTGCCGCTGCGAGAATGTTAGGGACAACAAGGGAAACACTCCGCTACCGTGTGCAAAAATATCACCTGAACTTGTAGTTATACTTCACACGGCCACGGTTGCGGTTTTCTGACGGCCGATTTTTGCCGATAGCAGCGTTGCTGAAACAGTTGCGTAGCTTGCTATGCGCCTGTTTCAGCGCCTTGCTCTCGACCCAAATCAACGCGCTATAAAATCCGCAACCGTCACCGCGCGAAGTATAAATTCGCCTGTATAAGGCTGAATATTTACAAAGTTATTTCTCCACTCCACTCACATGTTCACTAAACAAATAAATTATTAGAAAAGATATTATGCTGACTACTGAAGATAACTTAAAAAAACCTCAAACTCATGGCATAGAAAAAAGTACAAAGCCTCCATCGCAAATTGCAAAACAATTAAATCAGCAGTATGAAACAGATGTCGGTGTATTTTTTGCCGAGATAGCTAAATTACCTTTAGAGTCCTTGTGCAAAATACTCTTTGAATTACCTAGTCTTGTTTTTGAAGAAACACTTTCACGCATCCCGCATAAAAAAATGGCGACTGCCTTATCCTATCTAACCAGTGATGACTTGACCGATTTTTTACAGCGCGTCAAACAATATGATCAGAATTACGCTAAAAGCACTTATCATTTACTCGCACCCGATGAACAGGCTGAGGTCACACATCTTTCTCAATTTCCTGCGGATCAGGCCGGTGCGTATATGCAAATGGAAATGTTATCGGCCGAATTGACTGATACCCTGGCACAAGTGAAACAAAAAGTCCGCGTTTTTAGAAGGGATGAACCTAATAGCCCTATTTTTAAATTATTTGTGGTAGACGCAGAGCAGCACCTGGTAACAATCCTGCATTTTACTGACCTGTTACTCTTTGATGAAAAAAATACCATGCAGGAAATTATTGCACAGGCCGCGATCCATCACCACAAACCACTGAGTGTTCATACTTCGACCCCAATTGAAAAAGTCATCCATTTATTTGAAGAATACGAACTAAGTGTTATTGCTGTCATTAATAATGAAGAGCAGCTGCAAGGTCGTATTGTGTTCGAAGATATTTATGATTTAATTCGTATGCAAGAACAAAGTCAAGCGCTGAAAATGGCGGGTGCCGATAAAGATGCTGAAGAAGAGAGCTTAGAATCTGCACGTAAAGCGAGATTACACTGGTTGTTTATTAATCTTGCGGCACTACTCTGTGCAGTTTTCGTTGTGAATGTTTATAAAGAAACGATAGAGCAGATAGTGGCTCTTGCGGTACTCATGCCGATTGTTGCTGCATTAGGGGGTAATGTGGGTAATCAGGCGGTAACGGTAACGGTTAGAAAGATCGCCTTAGGCCAGATTGATTGGCAAAATGCATTCCCGGTAATTAAACGGGAAATTATCATGAGTAGTATTAATGGAATAATCATGGGAGGCGTCGTATCTATTATCACCTTTATATGGTTTCAACAGGCGTTATTAGGCATGGTTATCGCTATGGCGATTATCATAAACTTAGCAATAGCAGGTTTAATGGGTTCGATGATACCCCTATTAATCAAAAAAATTGGTGGTGATCCTGCGATTGCATCGCCGTTATTACTCACAACAGCAACAGATGCGATTGGTTTTTTTGTATTTTTAGGTCTGGCTGAATTGATCTTGATTTAAACGTAATTTTCGGGTTTTCGAAGTAAGTGCTGTGCAACTTTAGGGATTATTAAACTCTGCTACAGTACAGTCTTGCCTGGTTTGCAACAGATCTGGAGGCACAGCAATTTTCACTAATTCCTTGCGGTTTTTTGTCTTGTATCTTTCCTGGTAATATTCTGCATCATTTGCGTTGACTAAGGAGGCAGTTAAATCTGTTGTGCAAATGCTAGACCAGAGTTGAACTCACCTTTGATGATTTAGTATTCTGAGCGCTTTAGTTATACAAATGAATAGCCCAAGTATTGAAGGCAGTTTCCAGCTTATTATTTTTTGCTTCAGTATACTCATCTCATATTTTCTGTGCTTTTAAATCCATGCTGCTCAGCTTCCAGTGTTTGCGAGGATCATTGATCCGTTGCTATTGAACAGCAAGCCTGGTTAAGTTTGCTTACACATCTACTGATGCGATTATTTTTACATCAAATAGAATAAGAACCTGGCTTGGAAGAAGATCATCAAATCCAATATAAAATGCCATGAGAAAAAATCGCCATAGGGTGTCGATTGGGTGGGAAATATAATCGGGATTTTTTCAAGAAACTCTTCAGGAAAATTAGACAAGCATGGCGATTCTTACAAAGTAGTTGTTGAGAAAAGAACGTAGCGGCTCTTTGAGTCACTGCCATTAAGTTAAGAGATAAATAATGTAAAACAATGCCTTGCCGTAGGTTGGGTTAGCTTATCTAAGCGCAGCGCAGATAACGTAACCCAACATTTTTGATATTGCCTAAGATGTTGGGT
>Ga0208648_1000451_pt1 | contig 42728 bp, 30 predicted proteins | sample AntAceMetag02UKL_FD_184772 | JGI IMG/M metagenome (GOLD analysis project Ga0208648, IMG submission 184772) | Saline lake microbial communities from Ace Lake, Antarctica - Antarctic Ace Lake Metagenome 02UKL (SPAdes) (version 2) | ecosystem: Environmental > Aquatic > Non-marine Saline and...
AACTAATGACGGGAATAGTGGTAACTCAAATGATGATAGAGGTCATGTAAGAATATATGAGTATAGTGGTGGAAACTGGATACAGGTTGGAAATGATATTGATGGAGAAAATGCAGGTGACTGGTCAAGGGTATACTGTAAGTTTAAGTTCAGATGGAAATATTGTTGCTATAGGTGCACATTATAATGATGGTAACGGAAATAAAGCAGGTCATGTTAGGATATATGAATATTCTGATATATACTGGATACAGATGGGGTCTGATATTGATGGAGAAAATGCTGATAATTGGTTTGGTTGGTCTGTAAGTTTAAGTTCTGATGGGTCTATTGTAGCTATTGGAGCAAAAAATAATGATGATAATGGATTATGGTCTGGACATGGAAGAGTTTATGAATATAGTGGAGGAAATTGGGTTCAGATAGGTAATGATATTGATGGTGAAGCTGCTCAGGATATGTCAGGCTGGTCAGTAAGTTTAAGCTCTGATGGTTCTATTATAGCAATAGGTGCTCCATTTAATGATGGAAACGGGAACTCTTCAGGACACGTAAGGGTATACGAAAATACTTCTGTTGGAATAATAGAAAATACAATAAATACAGAAGTTTCAATCTACCCAAATCCCACAACAGGTCTTGTAGTAATTAAGAATGAAAAATTAATAATTAAGAATGTTGAAGTTTTTGATATTTATGGGAAAGAAGTCTATCCTAAAGTTAAAAGCCAAAAGACAAATATCAAAAGTCAAAAGTATGAGCTTGATTTAAGCAAAGAGGCAAAAGGAATCTACATTATAAAAGTAACAACTGATAAAAGAGTGTTTGTTGAGAAGGTTGTTTTGGAGTAATTAATTTAAAAAACTAAGAAAATGAAAAACTTTACAATTAACACAGTAATTTTATTAGCATTATTATTTGGCATAACAAATCTTACTAATGCTCAATGCAGTTATGACAACACCTTAAATGCAACTTGGGCAGCTCCTGCAACAATAGGAGATTCGGTTTATACCAACTGTATTTTTGGAGGCGAGTTTATTAGACTAACAGGAATACTTGCCGGTGAATCATATAGAGTTTCTACTTGTGATGGTTCTGGTTTTACTTCTCAAATTACAATATATCCTGAAGGTGGCGGAAACTATATTGACTATAACTATTATGGATGTGGTTCACAGGCCGAAATATTGTTTATACCAACAAGTAGTGGTAATTATGATATTCTTATAGATGAATATTATTGCGAACCCGATAACTCAATATGTATGTATTTGCTTGTTGAAAAAATATCTTGCCCTCAAGTAGATGTAAATTTTAACATATCTCCTAATCCTGTGTGCCCAAATGCTAATGTTTCTTTTAACGCGTGGGGAGATGTTGTTTCTTATATATGGAATTTTGGAGACGGTAGTCCAAATATAAATGATGACTATATAAACCATTCATATACTTCTGTAGGTACTTATCCAATAACTTTAACATTAACAAATGGCTGTGGCAATGATACAATCTTATATGATACAGTTCATGTAGTAAATAATTTGCCTGTTCCAAATGCAGGTTTTAGTATATCTCCTAATCCTGTTTGTCCAAATGATGAAGTTGATTTCTCTTCCTGGGGAGATGCAAATTCTTTTGTATGGGATTTTGGAGATGGAAGTCCTAATATTGATGATAACTATACCCATCATTCATATACTTCTGTAGGGACATATCCAATAACTTTGACATTAACTAATGGCTGTGGCAATGATACTGTTTTATACGATACTGTTTATGTTAATAATAATGAGCCGGTATTAAACACATATTACAATATATCTCCTAATCCTGTTTGTCCAAATACTACTGTTGATTTTTATGCTACAGAAAATGCCTCTTATATATGGAGTTTTGGAGATGGTAGTCCTAATTCCAATGATCAATATCCTAATCATTCTTATACTTCTGCAGGTAATTATCCTATAACTTTAACATTAACTAATGGCTGTGGTAATGATACTGTTTTATATGATACTGTATATGTTAATAATAATTTACCTGTTTCATATGCAAATTTTGATATATCTCCTAATCCTGTTTGCCCTAATACTAATGTTTATTTCCAGGCTGGGGGAGATGTTGTATCTTGTATATGGAATTTTGGAGATGGTAGCCCTAATTCTAATAATCAATACAATAACTATTCTTATAGTTTAGCAGGAAACTATCCTGTATGGGTAATGCTAACTAATGGTTGTGGTAGTGACACTATTTTATATGATACTGTTAATGTAAGTAACAATTTAGCTATTGAAAATGCAGATTTTGAAATATCCCCTAATCCTGTTTGTCCCGGTGATGAAGTTTATTTTCATGCCTGGGGAGATTATGGCACATATATATGGAATTTTGGCGATGGGGATTCCAGTTCAAATGATTCTTATATTGAGCATGTGTATGCTTCTGCAGGTAATTATCCAATAACTATAACAATAACTAATACATGTGGTAATGATACTATTTTATATGATACTGTTTATGTTGAAAACAATGTTGCTATTGCAAATGCAGATTATGATATAAATCCTAATACTGTTTGCCCCGATAATGAAGTTCGTTTTCACGCATGGGGAGATGCAAATTCCTTTGTTTGGGATTTTGGAGACGGAAGCCCTAATATTGATGATGACTATATCTATCATTCATATTCTTTGGCAGGAACATATCCAATAACTTTAACATTAACTAATGCTTGTGGTAATGATACTGTTTTGTATGATACTGTTAGTGTAGCAGATAATTTACCTGTTTCAAATGCAGGTTTTATCATATATAATAATCCTACTTGTCCTAATGATAAAGCTTATTTTGATGCTTGGGGAAATGCAAATTCTTTTGTTTGGGATTTTGGAGACGGAAGCCCTAATATTGATGATGACTATACCAGTCATTCATATGCTTCTACAGGGACATATCCTATAACTGTAACAATAACCAATGGCTGCGGAAATGATACAATTTTAAATGGAACAGTTAATATAGTTAGTGATTTGCCAATTAGCTATGCAAATATATATATATCGCATGACACAGTTTGTCCTGGAGATATGGTTTTCTTTAATGGAGGGGGAGGAGCGAGCTCATTTGTATGGGATTTTGGAGACGGCACTCCTACGTCCGGTAATTCCTCTACCAACCATATATACACTTCTGTTGGAACTTATCCAATATCTTTAATATTAACCAATGGTTGTGGAAATGATACAATTTTATATGATACTGTTTATGTTGATAATAATGTATTTCCTTATCCTGATTTCTATGATTATTGGCTTGTGCCTGATGAAGCCTGCCCCGGAGATACTATTTTATTTTTAGTAGAGCCACCCGGAAGTTCTTATTTATGGAACTTTGGAGATGGAAACACAACTACATCAACTACTGAATATGTGGAGGATGACTATGTGATTGACGTTGCCAAACATGCATATTCAAATACCGGTAGTTATACAGTTATCTTAACTTTAACAAATGCATGTGGCAATAGTTTTACCGATTCATTATATGTTGATATTAATAATGGCGTTTCTGTTGATGGAGAGTTCTGGTGGATAGAAGATAATCCAATTGCAGGTCAAAACATAGAATTCTTTGCTATTGGTGGCTCATCTTATGAGTGGGATTTTGGTGATGGTTCAGCTGTTGTAACAACATATGCATCACTTGTTCCTCTTAATCATATTTATTCCGCAGAGGGTACTTATACTATTAATGTTACTATTACCAATTCATGTGGTGATTCTGAAACTTATTCCGATGATATTACAATAGGTTCGGTTGGAATAGCAGAAGATGTATTGTCAGATAGTAATATATTTAAAATTTATCCAAATCCTAATAATGGTTCTTTTTCATTAGAAATTGAAAGTATTAGTGAAGAGAGTTTAATTGTGGAAATTGTAAATATTACTGGTCAGATTATTTATAACAAGCAATATAATAACTCGGCATCTGGAGTTTATAAAATTGATTTATCAAATCAAGATAAAGGTTTACATTCAGGAATCTATATTATAAAAGTAACAACCAACAAAGGTGTTGCTGTTGGAAAGGTTGTTTTGGAGTAAAATACCCTGATTTAGTACAGCAAATGGTCATAAGGATACCTCTTAATATGTATCTCTTTTGCTTTTTTGTAAAGCATTTGTTTAAGGCTTTCAATATTTTGTTTTTCTTTTGCCGAAATAAATATACAGTGTGCATTATCTTTTGCCATCCAGCTTTGCTTTAGGTCTTCAAGCGAAATGTTTTCTTTTGTAACTGGAGAAAGGTCATCAAAATCTTTTTTCACATAAGTAAAAGCATCAATCTTATTAAATAAAATATAAGTGGGTTTATCAGCTGCTCCAATTTCAAGTAATGTTTCGTTTACGGTATTTAGTTGTTGTTCAAAATCGGGATGCGAAATATCAACAACATGAATAAGAAAATCACTTTCTCTAACCTCGTCTAATGTAGATTTAAACGATTCAACAAGGTCGTGGGGCAGCTTTCTTATAAACCCAACAGTATCGGAAATAAGAAATGGCAGGTTTTCTATAACAACTTTTCTTACTGTAGTATCTAATGTTGCAAACAGTTTGTTTTCTGCAAACAGATCGGATTTGCTTAACAAATTCATTATTGTTGATTTGCCAACATTGGTATATCCCACAAGTGCAACCCGTACTAATTTACTTCTGTTTTTGCGTTGTGTTGCTTTTTGTTTGTCAATTTTTTTAAGCTGTTCTTTTAGCTTGGTAATTTTATCGCGAATAACTCTACGGTCAGTTTCAATTTCTGTTTCGCCAGGTCCTCTTAGCCCAATTCCTCCTTTTTGTCTTTCAAGGTGTGTCCACATCCGCGTTAAGCGGGGTAATAAATATTTATATTGAGCAAGTTCTACCTGTACTTTGGCATGAGCCGTTTTGGCTCGTTTTGCAAAAATATCGAGTATTAAATGTGTTCGGTCTAATATCTTTATGTCTAGTATTTTTTCAATATTTCGTAGTTGTGTGGCAGTAAGCTCATCGTCAAATATTATAAGACTTATATCATTCTCATTAATAAATCTTTTTATTTCCTGAATTTTACCTGAGCCTATAAATGTTTTTGGATTTGGATGTTCGAGTTTCTGAATAAATTGTTTTATCGGTTTAGCACCTGCTGTATGTGTTAAAAATGCAAGTTCTTTCAGATATTCCTCTACCTGTTTTTCGTTCTGCTCTTTGGTAATTACTCCAATTAGTACTGCACGTTCTACATGCAATTTTGTGTCATTCATTTTTGGCAAATCTAATTTAAAGTTCTTCTATTACCATAAAGAGCATCGTAAGATACTTTTTTAAGTATATCGCCTGCCATAAATATCATATCAAAATCGGGAGGAAACGGTATGGGCTTTATTCCTATTAGTTTTTTACTTGATGAAGTAAGTGCATCAAAATCGCCATTGGCAATTGCATAGGCATGGTCGAAAAAATTATCGGCAGCTATCGGAACACTTTTTAGCACTTTGCCTGTAAAGTTGTTTATATAATCTATTGTACCTTCCATATGAACTGCTTTGTGCTGAAATATTTTTATAACATGACATGTAATGGTTTTTCTTTTAGGTATTTTAATATCGTTACCCAAAGAGTCCTTCATCACATTCCCGTTACCATCAAGAGCATATTCAAAACCATCGGCAATTTCTTTCGATTCGGTTATATGTTCTTCTTTTAAGCCTTCGGGCGAAACATCAATAATTTTAATATTTATTAAAACATTATAGTCGTAATCTAATCCTGTACGTTCTTGAGCATCGTATTCTACCCACTCTTTGTTAATTCTTGAATAGTCGTGTTTTATAAGGTCGGTTTTAAACTCGCGTGGAAGCTTAATATGCGATGAGTTTTTAACTTTTACAAGTGCATAGCTTATGCCCATTTCTCGTGCTTTTAGTATAAGTTCATCTACATCCTCGTAATCGCGATAATATCGTTTTACTTGCATGAACTCTGCATAAGCTTCTCTTGCTGATGCTTTATCACCATTATTCAAGAGTTTTTTCCCGTGTACATAAAAATATTCGGCAGCTCGTTTTTTTGCCTGTATTACTTCATTGTCGTAATCAACAAATGTAAAATTAATAGTGCGGTGAGGATGTTTAAGCGGGTAAACTGATTTTACAAGTGATTGACGGTTTTTCATTGCCGAATATCTGTTAAATATTTCATCCCAAACATCGGGTTTGCCTTCTTTTCTTAAAAAATTTATGCGTTCCATATCAATATCATTTGCTTTTGGATACGCTTCTACCAACACATCAATACTTTTAACATGAGTGGGCTTTTTACGTATTTTTTTCACAGCTTTTCTAACCGCAATATCGTATTGTCCTTTTTTTAAGAACGACATAGGACTTGAGCAGCCGGATAATATGGCTATTGATAGTAATATGTATAAGTATTTCTTCATATCCTTATATTTTATGTTTAACTAATGTTTTGCTTATATTCAAAAAGCAGACCAAAACAATTTTGCTACAAACCTACATAATTTTTTTCAATACTAAAATGGCGGTATCAATATCTGTTATATTCTGAAAAGAAATAGTTAGTTTTTCTTTTTGTTCTTTCATTATACATGCTTTCGGTTTTTCCTGTATGTATTTTAGTATGTCGGTAAAGGTTTGAGATTTGTAATAATTTGATGTTTGATTTGAAATAAAATAACAGATCATTATACCTTTTTTAAGTATAATTTTTTCGAAACCAAGTTCTACTGCTTTCCAACGTAATCGTACAACATTAAAAAGATCTTTCGTTTCTGTTGGGATATTCCCAAAACGATCTATTAGTGTTGTTTCAAATTCGAGCAAATTTTCTTCTGTATCAACAGTATTTAATTGGCGATATAGTTTAATGCGTTCCGAAATGTTTGAAATATAATCTTCAGGGAATATTATTTGCAAATCTGTATCTACAACACAATCGGCAACAAATTTATGTTCTTCGGGATAAGTTTCCTGTTGGGTTTCATTGCCCGAAAAAATATCTTTAAATTCCTGTTCTTTTAATTCTTGTATTGCTTCGTTAAGTATTTTATGATATGTTTCAAAACCAATATCTGCAATAAAACCACTTTGCTCGCCACCCAAAAGATTTCCTGCTCCTCTTATATCAAGGTCTTGCAAGGCGATATTAAAACCGCTTCCAAGTTCAGAATATTCTTCAATAGCTTTTAATCTGCGTTTTGCTTCGGGAGTTAACGCAGTAACAGGCGGGGAAAGCAGATAACAAAAAGCTTTTTTGTTAGAACGTCCAACTCTGCCTCGTAACTGATGCAGATCACTTAAGCCAAAATTCTGTGCATTATTAATAATTATTGTATTTACATTAGGAATATCAAGTCCGTTTTCAATAATTGAAGTTGCAATTAAAACACCGAAGTCCCCATCAATAAAATCAAGCATTGATTTTTCCAGTTTTCTGCCTTCCATTTGTCCGTGTACAACAATAGTTTTTACTTTCGGACAAAGACGATTTATCATTGCTTCAACTTCAAGAATATTAAGGACCCTGTTATGTATAAAGAATACCTGACCTCCACGGCTTATTTCATAATTTATTGTCTCCTTAATAATATCTTCGTTAAAGCTGTGAATTTCAGTAATAATAGGATGCCTGTTTGGAGGTGGAGTGTACATTACGGAAAGGTCTCTGGCTCCCATTAACGAAAATTGTAAAGTACGTGGTATTGGTGTGGCAGTAAGAGTAAGTGTATCAACATTTAGTTTAATCTGCTTTAGTTTTTCTTTTACAGTTACTCCAAATTTTTGCTCTTCGTCAATTATTAATAATCCAAGGTCTTTAAACTGAATGCTTTTGCTAATTAATTTATGAGTGCCAATTAGAATGTCGAGTTTTCCTTTTTGTAGATCCTCAATTATTTCCTTTTGTTTTTTTGTTGACTTAAGTCTCGAAATATAATCTACGGTACATGGAAAGTCTTTTAATCGTTCGGAAAATGTTTTGAAATGCTGTAGTGCAAGAATTGTTGTAGGCACAAGTATTGCAACTTGTTTGTTGTCACATACAGCTTTAAATGTTGCTCTTATTGCAATTTCGGTTTTCCCAAAACCAACATCACCACATATAAGTCTGTCCATAGGAATATCTGCTTCCATATCTTTTTTTACAGCCTTGTTCGATTTTGCCTGATCTGGTGTATCTTCATAAATAAACGATGCTTCAAGTTCGTTATTTAAGTATGTATCTTCCGAAAAACTAAATCCTTTTTGTTCCCTGCGTTTTGCATATAATGTTATTAGTTCGGCAGCTATATCTTTAACTTTTTTCTTTGTGTTTTGTTTAAGTTTTTGCCATGCTCCACTGCCAAGTTTGTATATTTTTGGTGGTGTTCCGTCTTTACCTTTGTATTTAGAAATTCTGTGTAATGAATGAATATTTACATAGATAGTATCGAGGTCTTTAAAAACAAGCTTAATTGCTTCTTGTGTTTTTCCGTTGATATCAATTTTTTCCAGTCCACCAAAAATTCCTATTCCGTGGTCAATGTGCACAATATAATCTCCCGGATGCAGGCTGTTAATTTCATTAAGAGTAACAATAGCTTTTTTGTTGAAATTCTCTTTTAACTTAAACCTGTGGTAACGGTCAAATATCTGATGGTCGGTGTAACAACAAATTCTAAGATCGTGGTCAATAAAACCTTCGTGTAAAGATTGAATAACAGGAGTGAACTGTATGTTTTGTTCTTTATCCTCAAAAATTGCTTTTAACCTTTCAATTTGTTTTTCATTTTCTGAATAAATAAATATTTCGAATCCGTCATTGCTCTTTGTTATAAGGTCTTGAATTAAAAGGTCGAAATTTTTATTAAAAGCAGGTTGCTTTGTAATGTTAAAATCAAAGCTATATTGATTATTTGAAAAATATGCCTGATTTGACAACTCAAATACAGTAAAATTATTAAGACTCTCGCTCAATTCTGTGTGGTTTATCAGTAAGTTGGCAGCAGAAAGCTTTTGTTCATTATCACTTAATCTTTCTTTGGTGTGCGTGTATAGTTTTTTAATTTGTTCAAAGCAATATTTTGTGTCTTTTATCCATACAAATGAATTTTTTGATATAAAATTAAAAAAGGAAGTTCGCTTTTCGTCTTGAAGTTTTTCCTGTATATTTGGTATAATTGAAATTTTCCTGAGTTTTTCTATTGATATCTGGCTTTCAATACTGAATGTGCGAATTGAATCAACTTCATCGTCAAAAAAGTCTATACGATACGGCAGGTCGTTTGAAAATGAAAAAATATCGACAATTGAACCTCTAATTGCATATTGTCCGGGTTCATAAACAAAATCTACTCTTTCAAATTCGTATTCATAAAGCACTTCATTAAGAAATTCTAATGAGATCTTTTCGCCTGTTTTTAAATCTAGTGTATTCTTTTTTAAATTCTGTTTTTCAATTACTTTTTCAATAATTGCTTCGGGATAGCTTATAATTATGAGATCGTTTTTTTTAACAATAATCTTATTAAGCACTTCTATTCTTAAAACAATATTTGTAGTATCAATCTGATCGTATTGTACAGAACGTTTGTATGATGAAGGAAAAAATAGAACTTTATCTTTATTATGATAGTTTAAAAGGTCGTTATAATAATAAGCAGCCTCTTCTTTATCTGGTAATATACAAATTGTGGTTTGTTTGGTTTCTGTATATAGTTTATTTAAAACAAAAACCGATGATGAACCAATTAAACCCTTTAAATGAAATTTATTTTTTTCATTATTATTTACTTTAGAAATAAACTCATTTACTATATAGTGTTCATAATATCTGTCTGTAATAGGCTTGGGCAAAGTATAGGTTTTCATTTACGTTATTGAAAAACTAAAATATTTGTTTTTATAGTTCCTTCCGCCTAAGGCGGATTAGGAGTGGCTTTTACTTCAAAGTAAAACTAGCTTCTCCTATTAATTTGCTGTCGGTAAAAATATCAACAAAATAAGTTCCCGGAATTAATTCCTGATCTTTTTTCCAGTACACACACAAATTAACTGGTTTATTGCTGTATTCAACATCGCGTCTTTCTGTAAAAATTATCTTGCTTCCTTCAAAATCAAAAATATTATTTTCAGAAGTAGCGAGTATCAGTTCGTCAGGTCTTGCAATACGAACATACACAATTCTGTTACCACTTTCAACAATTTTATTTTCCGAAAGAGTAAAACAAACTTTTACTTTATTTACCTTTTTAGCTTTGGTTACAGATTTGCTTTTTTTATTAATAGGTATTGCAGTAATGTTAATAGCCTTAATTACAGAAGCAATATCCACTTTTTCATTAAGATCTTCGTTTTCTGATTGTAGTTCTGTATTATGTTGAACAGCTTTTGTATAATCAATTTTTATTTCTGTGTTTTCAGCAGTTAGTATCTGGTTTCTTGTGTTCAGCGAATCAATTTGAACAATATAGCTTTTCATTATTTCACGTAATGTAGATAATTCTTTTTTGTATTGTGCTATTTGGTAATAGTTGTTTGCCTTTACTTTTTTAAGGTTAACTAATAATTCTTGTATTTTTTCCTGTTCTTGCTCAAGTTTTAGGTTAATTTCTTTGTTGTCTGTCTTAAGGTCTTCGTATTGAACAAGCAGATTGGTTAACTCATTACTAACTTGTTCTTTTTCTGTAGATGTTGTGTTAAGTTGTGAAATAATTATTTCAGTTTTGGTTTTCTGATTATAATACAGATATGTTACAAAGCCTAACATTAATGCTAAAATAATAATAGTAACAACATAAAGTATATTTGATTTTTTATTTGGTTCAACATTCTTAATGTTTTTAGGTTTTTTCTCAGTATTTTCCATACATTTATGTTTTTAGGAATAAACAATTTTGCAAATTTAGTTATTATTTTATTCTTTAAAATGATAAATTTAACCGATTTTTAATATCAATTTATATACCAATAATAATATGAGAAAATATTTTTTTGTTTTACTGTTTATTTCAAACCTTGCTTTTGCAGAAAATACTGATACCACACACATTCTTATAGTGCATCCAACAATTAATAATATTAAAACTTTCACTTACCTTGTCGATAATGATATTATTAATATTGATAAAGTAAAATTTACCGGAATTTATTATGCAAAAGAGAAATACGATTATTCTAATAGCATTAATTATATAGCTGATACTAATCTGCCTTATTTTAGCCTTTTTGAAATTACAGAAGATATATCAAAAGAAAAATTGTTTCAAAAAAATAAATTAACTCCGGTATTCGATAGTTTATTTTCTGTTTCGGATGGAATTGTTTTTTTAGGAGGGCCAGATATACAACCTTCAATTTATTCAGAGAAAACAGAATTGTTAACTGAAATTACTGACCCGTATCGACATTATTTTGAGTTGAGTTTTTTATATCATCTACTGGGGAATAATAGTAAAAGCAGTAAGCCTCTGTTAAACAAAAACCCGAATTATGTTGTTTGGGCAATATGTCTTGGTATGCAAACTATGAATATAGCAACAGGGGGAACTTTGTATCAGGATATTCCTTCAAATATTTACAATAAAAAATATGTTGAAGATATTTTGAACGACAAAACCTATATGCACAAAAATTATTTTAAAAATTTATATCCTAAAGATTCTTTAACAGGAGGTGTTTTTCACCCTGTTATTAAAACAGATCTGAAAAATAAGATCTACACAACATTAAAAACTAATGCAAAACCATACGTGTTTAGCTGGCATCACCAGGCTGTTAATGTGCTGGGGCATGGGCTTCAAATATTATTCACTTCTCCTGATGCTAAGGTTGTTGAAGGAGTTTGTCATGAAAAATATATAAATGTTTATGGTTTTCAGTTTCATCCCGAATATTTAAAGCTTTATGATGAAAAATATAAGCTTAAAATAAATAATTCAGATAAAACAACTGATCTTAAAACAAAATTAATAAATAATAACAGCTATAATTTTCATTTAAGTTTATGGAAGTATTTCTCTGTATTGTTTTTATGGAAAAAATAAATAAACCTTATCAATTTGTATAAAATATTCATGTTTTACAGACTTTTTTTTAAAATAAATTAATCATAATTTTGGCAGTAATTATTTTGGGATTTCATTTACAATATAAGCTTTATTTAATAATTTAATTATAAATACTTGCAATGAAAAAAATTCTTTTATTAGGTTCTGGTTTATCGGCAACCAGTTTGATAAAATATTTGCTTAACAAATCTGCAGAATATAACTGGAAAGTAATTATTGGAGATATTGATGTAGAAATAATAAAGAAAAAAATAGACGGGCATCCTAATGGTACAGCATTAAAATTTGATGTTTTTGATGAAAAACAACGCTTATCTGAAATTAAAAGTTCTGATGTTGTAATATCAATGTTGCCTGCAAGATTTCATAATTTGGTAGCACAAGATTGTGTGGAAACCGGCACCAATATGGTAACAGCATCTTATGTTTCGGAAGAAATGAAAGCATTAGATAAAGATGCCAAGAAAAAAGGAGTTGCATTACTAAATGAATTAGGTGTTGACCCCGGTATTGACCACATGTCGGCAATGAAAGTTATTGATGAAATAAAAGCAAAGGGAGGCAAAATATTATCTTTTAAATCGAGTACCGGTGGATTAGTTGCACCTGAATATGATAATAATCCATGGAACTATAAATTTACATGGAATCCAAGAAATGTTGTATTGGCAGGACAGGGAGCAGCAATGTTTATCAGAAATGGTTGGTATAAATATATTCCATATAACCAATTATTCAACAGGATACTACAAACATCGGTTTTAGATATGGGTGAATTTGAGATATACCCGAACAGAGACTCATTATCGTACAGAGAAGTATATGGATTAGAAGATATTCCTACAATGTTTAGGGGAACATTGAGAAGACCCGGATTTTGTGAAGCATGGAATGTTTTTGTGCAATTAGGAGCAACTGACGATACATACGTTATTGAAAATTCGGAAACTTTAACTTACCGAAAATTCATAAATTCATTTTTAAAATATCATCCTACAATGCTTGCTGAAGAGAAGCTGATAAAATATCTTAATATTTCCGAGCAATGTGTGCTAATGGAAAAACTCGCATGGTTAGGTATTTTTGAAGAAAAAGTAATAGGTATTAAAAGAGCTACTCCTGCAAAAATATTACAGAATTTGCTTGAAAAAAAATGGGCTTTAGAGCCGGGAGATAAGGATATGATTGTAATGCAGCACGACTTTGAATATGAACTTAATGGGCAGAAAAAAGGAATTCGTTCTTCTTTGGTTGTTAAAGGTGAAGATACAATGAACACTGCAATGTCTATTACTGTTGGAACACCTGTTGCAATAGCTACAAAACTTTTATTAACAGACAAGATAAATGTAACAGGAGTACACAGACCTGTTACTCAAAATTTATATATGCCAATACTTGAGGAACTGGAAGAATACGGCATTAAATTTATTGATGAGGAGTTTACGCCTGAGCAATAAATTCAGACCTCAGAAATATTGAGTTCAGAACTTATGTTCTGTGTGTAAGCCCGCAAATACTATCTTTTTTAGCTCCTGTTACAGATGCAAGGCTATTGTGTTCATCTCTGATTCTTAATAAGCCAAGAAACGCGAAAATTATAGCTTCTTTAAAATCAATAATATTTTCATCGGGAATTATTATGGTATGATTTATTCTTTTTCGAATAAGTTTAATTAAAAATCTGTTGTAGGCACCTCCACCTGTTAATAAAATGGTGCTGTCTTTTTTAAATGTGGTAGATAGAGTTATTTGTATTGCAATATGCTCGCAAATAGTTCTTAGTTTGTCTTTAAGGTCAAGTTTATATTTTTCCACAATAGGAATAAATTTTGCAGAAACCCATTCTCTGCCAAGCGATTTTGGCGATAATGTTTTATAATATCTTAAGCTGTTAAGTTCTTTTAACAATGGAGTAGATATTCTTCCGCTTTGTGCAATTTTGCCATCAGTATCATATTCCATTTTCATTTCATTGGCATAATGATTTATAACAATATTAACAGGGCAAATATCAAATGCATAGCGAGTTCCGTTCATATCGTATGAAATGTTTGCAAATCCACCAAGATTTAAACAGTAATCGTACTTGCCAAATAAAAACATATCGCCTACAGGAACCATTGGTGCCCCTTGTCCGCCAAGGGCAACATCCATAGACCTTAGATCTGAAACAACTGTTTTATTTGTTTTGGCAGCAATAGAATATCCATCGCCAATCTGAAAAGTTAATCCTTTATCGGGCTGATGAAATATTGTGTGCCCGTGCGATGATATAAGATCTGTTTCTTCGGTACAATCGTTGATAAAGTCCAATATTCTTTCGCCAATAAAAGTGCCGTATTCTTTATGTAGTTGTAAAAATTCTATAGTTGGAATATTTGGAGCATCAATAAGCTTCTTTTTCCAATGAGAAGAATAAGGATATGTATCGCCTTTAATAAAATTAAATTCCCAATCTCCATTTTTAACAAAGTTTACATGACAAATATCCAGTCCGTCTAATGAGCTTCCGGACATTACTCCAATTACATTGTACGAATTTTTCATTTTCTAATAATAAAAATATGTCTCAAAAATTGATGTATTACCTCTTTCGTCTTTTACTTTTAATAAAAACTTGTGTTTTGTTTCAGTCTTCTCAATTTTATTGTCAAAGTTATAAATAATTAAATTTTGTTTGGGTTCAAATTCAAAAAGAATCCATTTTTTGTCAATAAATCCATTGTACGATACAATACCTGATAAGTTATCTGTTATTTTTAAACTGATATTTTTGTCATTTTCAAATTTTGCACCTTCAAAAATATCTTGTGAACTAATTCTTGGCGGAATAGTGTCTATTAGTACAAAGTATCTTCCAAATTTATCAATTTGGGCAGTAATGCTTCCTTCAGAAAATTTCCCGCCATACGATATTATTTTATTCCTTTTTGTTAAATGGGCAATAAGCAGTTTGCTTGTTAAGCTATCAGGAATAGAATCTACCTTAATACTCAAATCAATTTTATTGTGCAATGGACTTGTATTTTTATGAATATGATAAACAGGTGTTAAGCTGCCATTTCTTTTTTCTGATATATTATATTGGAAATAAATATTGTTGTACAATACGCTATCCGATAGATTTACAGTAATACAATCGTTTTTAAAAATGTTTTCTTTATTATAAAACATTTCCTGTCCTTCATTTTTAATATCAGAAACTAATACATTTGTGTTTGTTTTGCTTTGTACTTTAAAATTTAATTTTGAAATATTATCTCTGTAATCGGATATAAGACACTCTATGTTATGAATTTCATCATTGTTAAAGTTATATATTCCGTTATTAATAACATTTTTATATAAACTTAATTTATTGTTGGGCTCGACCCATAACTTATTTATGCGTTTTTTTGTTTCAATGTAATAAGCATAATCAAGGTGTGCATTGATATATCGTTTTTGGTAATAAGAAAATTTATCTAAAACAAATTCATAAATTATTGAAGAATCAATTTTTAAGGTAATAGCTTTTATTCCGCATCTATTACTCGAACCATTGATATAATCTAATGTTTCAATTCCAAATCCTGTATAGCCAGATAAATTTAGAATATTGTTTAAATAATAATTTCCATTATTGCCATATATTTGATGTTTTGTTCTTTTTATGTAAACCATATTCGTATCTGCAAAAGAATATATGTTAAAAGACTTTATACGGGGTTTAATATTATCTTTTATTTGCGGATAAAATTGCATAGGATCAACAGGGAATTCTGTAATTGTCTCGCGAATTTCAAAATGCAAATGAGGACCAAACGATCTTCCTGTATTACCCGATAAGCCAATAAATTCTCCTTTTTTTATCGGCAATTTATCTTTTTCTATTTGTATATCAATTGCAAATTCCTGATTGTTGTATTGCAGTTGACGTGTATATTTTTTAATTTCAGAATTAAAACTTTTTAGGTGAGCATAAACAGAAGTGTATCCATTAGGATGGTCAATATAAATAGTGTTTCCATAGCTCCACGGCGAAATTTTTATTCTTGAAACAAAGCCATCTTCTATAGCGTATATTTTTATCCCCTCTTTTCCTCCTGTCCGAATATCAATTCCTGCATGAAAATGATTAACTCTAAATTCTCCAAAGCTTGACGAAATTGATACAGGAATTTTAACAGGCATAATAAAGTTCACACTATCGTTCTGAGAAAAACAAAAGGTGCTGATAATTATGAATTTTAATATTGTTATAATCTTTTTCAAAAAACTTATTTCTGAGAAATTAGATTGCAAAGATAATTGCTGAAAAAGTAATCGGAATGATAAAAATGCATTATTTATTAAAAAAAGGTTTTTTCTATTTCCATATTTACAAAACAATGTTAATTTTGTATTGAATTTTTATTAGAATGCAAGAAAATTATATTGATATAATCAGTAATATAAAAGAAAAGCTTACTGAAATTATATTAAAATTTGAAAGCGTTAAAGATGAAAATTTAAAGTTAAAAAAAGAAAACGAAGAATTAATTAAAGAAATAAAAGAAAAAGATATTCAATTTAAAGAATTAGAAAACAAATTTAATAATTCGAAATTTGCAGGAGCATTAGTTTCCGATAATGGAAATGAAGAAGCAAAAAGTACAATAAATAAATTAGTGCGGGAAATTGATTATTGTATTACTCTTTTAAATAGATAGTATTGACAATAATGGAGGATAAATTAACAATAAGACTTAATATCGCAGATAGGAATTATCCATTAAATATTGAGAGAAAGGATGAGGAAAGAATTAGAAAAGCAGCTAAAACAATTAATGAAATAGTAATAAAATATAAAAACAAATACTCAAATAACGAGAAAGATAATCAAGACTTTCTGGCTATGGCTGCTTTGCAATTTGTAACACAATTGCAGGATATTGAAGAGAAACAAGATATTACTCCAATTATTGAAAAATTAAAAAATCTTGACACAGAGTTAGGAGATTATTTAAAAGAAAAAAATTAGGTTCTTTAAAATATTTATTGATTTACCCGCATTGAATCTTTTAATCGTTTTAAAAATCAACACTACTTAAATTGGTGCGAAACTCGGTTTTTGTAAGGCAGGCCTCAACCCTCGTGGTTCTTTTAATTAAGACAGTGGACGCAAGAATTAAACCGGTAGCTCCAGGCATGTTATCATGGGTTTTTTTAAATGCTAAAAGAAATGGTGCGGGTTTTTTATTGCTAAATTCTATTAATAAAACTATATATAAACTTAAACTATAATCAGATATGGAACTAATATCAATAATAATTGCAATAGCAGCGTTCGTAGTTGGCGGATTTATTTCGTATTTTGTTTGGGATAAAGCCCTTTCAAAAAAGAAAGAAACATTGCTTAAAGATGCTGAAATTGAAGCAGAGGTAATAAAAAAAGATAAAATATTACAAGCAAAAGAAAAGTTTTTTCAACTTAAAACTGAGCATGAAAAGCATATCAACGAGAGAAATAATAAAGTGCTAGTTGATGAAAATAAGGTTAAGCAAAGAGAATCTGCATATTCTCAAAAAATTGAAGAATATCAACGTAAAAGTACAGAAGTTGATTCGATAAAAGAAAACCTTACTTTTCAATTAGATGTAATTGAAAAAAAATCTGAAGAACTTGAAAAAGTCCACAAACAGCATGTTGAGCAATTAGAAGCTATATCGGCACTTTCAGCTGATGAAGCAAAAGCTCAGCTTATTGATTCTTTAAAAGCAGAAGCTAAAACAGAAGCAATGTCTTTTGTTAACGAAATAGTTGATGAAGCAAAAATGACTGCAAGTAAAGAAGCAAAAAAAATAATTGTTCATACATTGCAAAGAGTGGCTTCAGAAACAGTAATTGAAAATTCTGTTACGGTTTTTCATATAGATAATGACGAGATAAAAGGAAGAATAATTGGCAGAGAAGGAAGGAATATCAGAGCATTAGAGGCTGCAACGGGAGTGGAAATTGTTGTTGATGATACACCGGAGGCAATTGTTCTTTCCGCATTCGACCCCTTTAGAAGAGAAGTGGCAAGATTAGCTTTACATCAACTTGTTTCTGATGGAAGAATTCATCCGGCCAGAATTGAGGAAATTGTAAATAAAACTCAAAAACAATTAGGTGAGGAAATTATTGATATTGGAAAGAGAACAGCCATAGACCTTGGTATTCATGGACTACATCCCGAATTAATAAAATTAGTCGGGAAAATGAAATATCGTTCATCTTATGGTCAGAATTTATTGCAACACTCACGCGAAACTGCTAACCTTTGTGCTGTAATGGCTACAGAATTAGGCTTAAATGTAAAACTTGCCAAACGTGCCGGATTATTACATGATATTGGAAAAGTATCTGATGAAGATCCTGATTTACCACATGCACTACTTGGAATGAAATTAGCAGAAAAATTTAAAGAAAAATCCGAAGTTTGTAATGCAATAGGTGCTCACCACGATGAAACTGAAATGAATACAATATTAGCCCCAATTATTCAGGTTTGTGATGCTATATCAGGAGCAAGACCGGGTGCCAGAAGAGAAATTGCAGAATCGTATATTAAACGATTAAAAAATCTTGAAGAACTTGCTCTTTCATATCCGGGTGTTTATAAAACCTATGCTATTCAGGCAGGTCGTGAGCTTAGGGTAATTGTTGGCAGCGAAAAGGTTTCTGACAAAGAAGCAGAAACTCTTTCTTTTGATATTGCAAAGAAAATACAAGATGAAATGACTTATCCCGGACAAGTTAAAATTACAGTAATAAGGGAAACAAGAGCTGTTAATTATGCGAAATAAAAAATAAAAGCCCCTCCTAACCTCCCCCAAGGGGAGGAACTAGAGGCAAGGTGCTCCAATATTGCAAGTCTGTGACTTGTGATTGATGGGTTTATTTTTAGCATTATAATTATTTTTTTCAATTATTTTAGTCATTTTAAATTTTAGTCATTTTGAATTTTAACTACAATGAATAACATGAAAATATCAAATTCAAAAGTTTTGGTTACAGGAGGAGCCGGATTTATTGGCTCTAACATAATTGAAGACCTTTTAAAATTCAACAATAGTGTTATTTGCCTTGATAATTTTTCTACCGGAAAAAAAGAGAATATTGAACCATTTATTAACAATACCAATTTTAAATTAATTGAAGGAGATATAAGAGATATTGATACTTGCCACAAAGCAGTAAAAACTGTTGATTATATTTTACATCAGGCAGCATTAGGTTCTGTTCCACGTTCAATTGATGACCCAAAAACTACTAATGACGTTAATATTGGCGGTTTTGTAAATATGCTAATTGCTGCAAAAGATGCTAATATTAAAAGATTTGTTTATGCTGCAAGTTCTTCAACTTATGGCGATAATAATGAATTGCCTAAAATTGAAGAAAATATTGGTAATCCGCTTTCGCCTTATGCAATTACAAAGTATGTAAATGAACTTTATGCAAAAATGTTTTCCAATTTATATAATATTGAAACAATAGGCTTAAGGTATTTTAATGTTTTTGGTAAAAGACAAAGCCCCGATGGTGCGTATGCAGCAGTTATTCCAAAATTTATAATTTCTTTATCAGAACACAAATCACCCACAATTAACGGCAATGGCTCAAATACCAGAGATTTTACTTATATCCAAAATGTTGTTCATGCCAATCATGTTGCCGCTATAGCCGATAATCCCAAAGCAATTAACAAAGTGTATAATGTTGCTTTTGGAAAAAATATTTCGATAATTCAACTTTTTGAAAACATTAAAAATCATCTAATAAAATTCGATAGCAAGGTAAGCAGCATTAATCCAATTTTCGGACCACCGCGTAAAGGCGATGTAATGCACTCATTGGCTTCTATCAAAAAAGCCCAACAACACTTAAATTACAATCCTAAGGTAGATGTTTTTCAGGGTTTGGAAAAAACTGTTGAATGGTTTTGGGAAAATTATAAGTAGTTGTTTTACACTTTCGTGATACGCCTGTACACTTTGACTTCGTCGAACTTACGTTTCGTGATATACTTGTACACTGTCGTAATATAGCAAAACTCTTTCATGCAAACATTAATCTGTTTCATCCAATTACCAAACTGTTTCATCCAATTACCAAACTATTTCATAATAAAATCATCTTTTATTCATATTAAAACATCTCGGGGAGAGGCTCCGCAATATCGCGGAGATATATAACTGTGTCATTAATATGGAAATATCTTATTTAAATTTGGAAAACCGTTTTTTTTTACTGTACTATTGTAAATCAAAAATTAAGCTAAAAAATATTTTCGGCATACTGCCGCAACCCAACAAACAGCCCAAAAACTTATTATTCGGTACCGATAGGCTCCTTACCGTGCCCCTTGGCTCTTCTGTGGTGCCCGTTGGCTTATCTATGGTGCCCGTTGGCTCTTCCATGGTGCCCGATGGCTCTTCTACCGTGCCCCTTGGCTCTTCTATGGTGCCCCTTGGCTCTTCTATGGTGCCCCTTGGTTCTTCTATGGTGCCCGATAGGGTAGTGAACGGTGCCGAAAAGTCATATTTGGTGCCCGAAAAGTTATTTTTGGTGCCCGAAAAGTCATTATTTGGGCAACAACAAATTAATAAGTATCTTAATATTAATTAAATATAAATCATTATGGTATAAATGAGGAAGAAATTAAAAGTTTGAAAGCGTTTACGGAAAACGTACCAGAAAAAATTAACGAAGCAGTAGAAGCAAGCAATATTGCACAACAAAAAACAGAAGTTAAAACAGACGAACTTCATAACTGTAAAACAAATTTTTTAAGAACATTTAGATTTATGCAAGATTCGCCCAAATTTAAAGAAAAAGATGCCGAAGCAATAGGCTTTCGCAAACATCACACACCACCAGACCCACATACAATGAAACCAATAGTAAGCCAAGTAACACCAACACTCGAAAATATTATTATAGACTGGGTAAAAAGCGGCATGGAAGGAGTATTTATATATAGCAGTTACGATGGAAATACATGGACAAAAATAGGACGCGACACAAGGTCGCCCTACGAAGACGAACGCAAAAACCTAAGCGATAAACCCGAAGACAGATATTATAAATTACGCTATATTAAAAACGATAAACCAATAGGATTAGAAGGAGATGTTGTAAAAGTATTGGCAGAAATTTATTAAAAAAAGAAGAAATATAAAATGTAAAATTAAAAGGAGAGTTTTCTCCTTTTTTTTTGTTTATCTTTGGAGAGGTGATGTTATACAATTTTGCATTAAACGTTTACATTCGGCTTTATTAAACATTAACAACAACTTATAAAGCCAAAGTACAAAAACCGCAAATTATATAACAAGCATTAATGCACGTTATCCTGATGTTGTGTTTTATTAGAATGAACAATTAAATAATAATTATAATAATAGTAAGGAATGGCAAAAGTAAAATCTAAATCAAAAATAATAGCTGAAAAAACTATTTACGCTGCTTTTAATATTTTGAAAGAGAATAGTGGGGAATATAGGGGCAAAGATGTTGTTGACAAAATTCGAGAATCAGTCGATTTCAATGACTACGAAAAGCATAGATATGAAAAGACAGGATATATAAGATGGGAGTCAATATTACATTTTTATACTATCGACTGTATGAAAGCTGGCTTTTTAAGAAAGAATAAAGGTCTTTGGATTTTAACTAATGAAGGTGAAGAAGCAATTAAATTTGGTCCAGAAAAATTGTTAAGTACAGCTACAAAGATTTATCGAGAATGGAATGCTAAGAGAAAAAAGGAAGATGACTCTAAGGATGAAGAAGATGACCTACCAGAAATTCAAACAGAAAAAGGGCAAGCGCAACAAGCAATAATTGACCAATTAGAAGAAAATGCAATAACTGGAATTAGAAACTTTATCCTTCGGAAAAATCCTTATGAATTTCAAGATTTAGTTGCGGCGTTACTAAACTCAATGGGATACCATATATCAGAGGTGGCAAAGCGTGGGCCTGATGGTGGAATTGATATTATTGCATATAATGACCCACTTGGAACAACTCAACCAAGAATAATAGTTCAAGTTAAACATAGACCAAGCAGTTCAATATCATCTGATGAAATTCAGAAATTAGCAGGCACCCTAAAAAGAACTTCTGATGTAGGGATTTTTGTGACTTCAGGTGACTTTTCTAAACCAGCAGAAAAAGAAGCAAGAAATTCGAGAGAACACATTGAACTTATAGGGTTTGACAGGTTAGTTTCACTATGGACAGAATACTATTCAAAACTTGATGATGAACAAAAAAATATGTTGCCACTTCAACCAATATATTTTCTTGGAAGCAATGACTAAGAAGATGAATAACGAAAACACAACAATATGTATAGTGCATAGCTACCCTTCGGAATAGCTACGACACCATACACTGAGCGTTACCAAGCATAACAATACTAAATAATATGAAAAAATTCTCCTTTTTTATTATTTCAAGTCTAATTTTAATTAATACAAACGCCCAGCAAATACAATGGACAAAATGTTTGGGTGGTAGTGCTAGCGACTTCGCCTATTCCATCCAACAAACTACCGATGGTGGATATATTGCTGCGGGAAGTACAGGATCAAACGATGGCGATGTATGGGGACATCATGGGGGATCGGATTCTTGGATAATAAAATTAAATGCAAGTGGGGATACTTTATTTACGAGAAGTCTGGGTGGTAATAGTTCTGATAAAGCCAATTCCATTCAACAAACCAGCGATGGAGGATATATTATTGCGGGATATACAAGTTCAAGCGATGGCGATGTATGGGGAAGTAATGGTGAAATTGATTCTTGGATAATAAAATTAAATGCAAACCTCGATACTCTATGGACAAAATGTTTGGGTGGTAGTAGTTATGAAATGGCCCATTCCATTCAACAAACCACCGATGATGGATATATTACTGCGGGATATACAATCTCAAACGATGGCGATGTGTGTGGAAATCACGGGTATGAGGATTTTTGGATAGTAAAATTAGATGCAATTGGCGATACTTTATGGACAAAATGTTTGGGTGGTAGTGATCCTGAAATAGCTCGTTCCATTCAACAAACTATCGATGGTGGATATATTGCTATTGGATTTACAAGGTCAAGCGATGGCGATATATGGGGAAATCATGGGGATAATGATACTTGGATAGTAAAATTAAATGCAAGTGGCGATACTTTATGGACAAAATGTTTGGGTGGTGGTAATATTGACTACGCCAATTCAATTCAACAAACTACTGATGGAGGATATATTGCTGCGGGACATACAAAATCAAGCAACGGCGATGTATTGGGAAATAATGGGGCTTTTGATGCTTGGATAGTAAAATTAAATGTAAGCGGCGATATTTTATGGACAAAATGTTTGGGTGGTAGTGATTGGGATTTAGCCTATTCCATTCAACAAACCAGCGATGGAGGATATATTGTTGCGGGAGAGACAAGGTCATACGATGGCGATATTTGGGGTAATCATGGAAATTATGATTCTTGGATAGTAAAATTAAATGCAAGTGGCGATACTTTATGGACAAAATGTTTGGGTGGTAGTGATATGGATAGATTCCAATCCATTCAACAAACCAGCGATGGTGGATATATTGCTGCGGGATATACAAGTTCAAGCGGTGGCGATGTATTGGGAAATCATGGAGCACAAGATTTTTGGATAGTAAAATTAGATGCAAGTGGTGATATGGTTGAAGAATATAATAATAAACTCAATATTTCAATATATCCCAATCCCACCACTAGCCTAATAACAATAGATGCTGAAGGGATATATAATATTGAAGTGTTGAATATTGAAGGAAAAGAAATCTACAATGGCAAAGAAAATGAAATAGATTTAAGTCAAGAGCCAAATGGTATATACATTATCAAAGTAATAACAGATAAGCAAACAATAACAAGAAAATTAATAAAACAATAAATACGCTTGGTAACACTGTATAAAAATCATTAAAAACGCATTTTATACTAAACGTTAGCCCCGCCACCCCCAATATCGCAAGTCTGTGACTTGCCCCAATGGCGCGGATTTAACGAAGAGTAATCCGTGCCTCATTTTAGGTATTTACAAATTACAAATCTTGCATTAAAGATTGGTAAATAACTTCCTGAATTTTTGTTCGCACATCCATTTCCAGTAGTTTTTTATTATTCATGTCAGGGTAAGTTCTGTTAGAAAGAAAAATATATACAATTTCTTTATCGGGGTCAACCCAAGTCATTGTACCTGTAAAACCCGTATGCCCATAACTGTTTTTGCTAACACACTGGCATGTTGGACCAACTTTATTGTAATTCATTTCGGGTTTATCAAAGCCAATTCCTCTGCGGCTTTCGGGACAATAAACACAAGTGTTAAATTGCTTAATAATTGTAGAATCTAAATATTGAACATCTGCATAATTACCATTTTGCAGATACATTTGCATTAATTTAGCAAGGTCGTTAGCATTTGAGAACAAACCTGCATGACCACAAACACCGCCAAGCATAGCTGCTCCCATATCGTGTACATATCCATCAACAGTGTTATTTCTAAAATATGTTTCTTTTTCGGTGGGAACAATTCTGCTGTTTGAAAATCTTTTTAATGGATTAAAATCAAGTGTTACAGCACCAAGAGGTTTATAAAAATTATTAACCAAATATTCTTGAAATTTTGTGCCTGATGTTTTTTCAACCAACTGATATAACCAGTAATATCCTATATCGCTGTATTTATATCCGTTCTTTTTACGCAAATTAGAATTAGCGATACGCTTAAAAATTGTATCTCTATAGTCGTTTCTGATATATAAGTTTTCAGATACTAAAGTGTTGTATAAACTATCGGGTTTGTTCTTATATATGGATTTACGAACAATATCGTTTTTTACTGTTTTAATATAAAATGGTATCCAGGGTTTTAATCTTGCATTATGAGCAAGAATATCTTTTATTATTATATCTTTTTTATTTGTCGTGTCTAAATAAGTCAGATAATGAGATATTGTGCTGTCAATTGAACATTTTTTTTCACCAACAAGTTTAATAATTGAAGTTGTTGTTGCTGCAACTTTAGTAATAGAAGCAATATCGTAAATATCGTCTAATTTTACTTTGTTTCTTTTGCTGTATGTATGATATCCAAAAGCCTTATGATAAACAATTACACCATTTTTGGCAATTAATATCTGGCATCCGGGAGTAGCTTTTTGTTTTATAGCATCTAATGCTATTGAATCTACTTTAATTAATTTTGAATTATCAATTCCAATTTCTTCGGGAATAGAATATTTTAATCTAAGGTTTTTTTTTTGAATTACTCCGGTTCCTGCAGGGTAATCATTAGAAATTGAAACAGGCAATTTTCCCAGAGCAGGTATTCCTCCAAATATTAATTGTGCCGATAGGTTTTTTGTTAAATCCCAATCGTTGTACGAAACAATTACCGATTTAAAATCTCCAATATTTTTGAAATATTTCAGGCTATATGGATTTGCAAAAACATCTATAATTACATTCATTTTTTTTGCCAGATTTTCTGCAAACAAAATACTCGCATTTGATATGCCATAATTTTTTGATGGTTTTCTGCTTGGCTTATGAAAACTAACAATAACAAGATCGTATTTAGCACTTAGTTTCTTTATTAGAATATCGGCATCGTTTTTATTAATGTATTTTGCAATTGAGTAATTATCAATTTCGGTATATAAATTTATTGTTTTTTGAAATTCATTATCCTTCACATCCCCTACAACAACAGAAGCTATTTTTAGTGTGTCAAACTTGTAAAATGGGATAAAACCATCATCTTTAACAAGTGTAATTGCATTTTCAATTAATTTACGTTTAATAAGTTCTGAACTTGAATTGTTAAGGTTATTGTAAATGTTTTTTGTGTCAATTGGCTTAAAATTATTTAAACCTGTCCAGTATTTTACAGCAAGTATTTTTTTACATCTATTATTGATCTCTTCCATTGAAATATCGTCATTGTCAATTGCAATTTTAATTTGCTCTATTGCTTTTTGAATATCGGCAGGGAAGAGTAATACATCGTTGCCGGCAAGCAAAGCTTTTACATCTACTTCTCCTGGTTGAAAGTACTTGCTTACTCCTTTCATATTTAAAGCATCGGTAAATATTAAACCTTTAAAGGCTAATTTTTCTTTTAAAAGTTTTGTAACAACATTATTCGATAATGTAGTGGCTGTATTTTTGGCAGAATCTAAAGAAGGAATATATAAATGGGCTACCATTATGCCTCCTAAACCTTGTTCAATAAGTTGCTTAAAAGGATATAATTCAATGCTGTCCAAACGTGCTTTAGAATGATTTATTACTGGTAGTTCAAGATGAGAATCAACATCAGTATCGCCATGTCCGGGAAAATGTTTTCCAACAGCTAACACATTATTATCTTGCATACCACTCATATAATAATACCCTTTACGTGATACATTTCTTTTATCTTCTCCAAAAGAACGACTGCCAATAACAGGATTTGCAGGATTATTATTTACATCAATTACAGGAGCAAAATTAACCTGTATTCCTGTTCTTTTACATTCATTTGCTACAACTTGTCCAAATTCATAAAGTAATTGTTCATTTGTTATAGCACCCAACATCATCTGCCTTGGATATCTGATTGTACTGTCAAGTCGCATTGAAATTCCCCATTCTCCATCAATAGCCATAAGCAAAGGAACATTGGAAGCTGATTGAAATCTGTTAACCAATTCTATTTGTTTAACAGGGCTACCTTTCATAAAAATAAGACCACCAATTTTGTATTCACGAATTAGCTTTTCAATATAAGCACTTTCTTCTTCACTTTTATTTGAGTAAACAGGATACATAAAAAGCTGTGCTATTATTTCTTCATCGGTAAGATTATTGAAAATAGAATCAACCCAAAGGGAATCAGTTGTTAAAAACGGAGGGGAAATAGGCTTGCTATTATTATATTCTTCAGAATAGTTTAGAAAACTACTATGTAGTAATAATACAATTGATAAAACAAATATTAATAAAATTCTAAATACCATAAATATTAACTTAAATAGTCCTTGAACGAAAATCTAGTGTTTTCTTGCAAACAAATATAAAAAACAAATTTAGTAATCAGAATAATTGAAATAATAATAAAAAATAATCTTTATTAACATTAGCCTTTTTATAAATAAAAAAGCCACTTTAATAAAGTGGCTTTTCTTTTATTTGCGGAAATGTTATTTAATAAACAATAAATTTAGTGCTTTTTTGTTTTCCTTCGGAATTTAAACTAAATATATATGTTCCCGGTTCTAACTCTGTAGTATCAAATGAATATTTATGTGAACCTTTTATTTGATTGGTTAACATTTGATATTTCACTAGTTTACCATTAAGGTTATAAATCTTAATTTCAATATTAGAAGATTTATTTACGTTGTAAGAAACCGTTGCTGTTTCACTAACAGGATTTGGATATAAAGTTAGTGATTCAATATTAACAGCAGTAGAAATTGGCATCTCTTCAATAGCTAATGGTCCTCTTAAAGTTTCACATTTGAAAAGCCCTCTACCATGACTACCTGCATAAATAATTCCATGATTTTGTATTCCTGAAGTTCCACTAATCCAGAAATTAGAGAATATTTGTTGTCTAATTTGATATACAGGAATATTTGGGATGCCATTATTTTGATCTGTCCAAACAACAGGATTTGCAGTAACATCATCAGTTGAATACATACCATATTCGGTTCCAACTATGATTTCTCTTGAATCATCCCAATTTACTATAGCAGTATAAACAGGCATTTCAGGTAAGTTGCCTTGTATAGATGTAAAATTAGTACTTGTATTTTCAGTATTTGTAGTAGCTGCATTTGTTGAGAAATACACATATTCTGTATTCCCATAATTTCCTAGTGTTACAACTATATTATTAGGATTTGTTGGATCAACTGCAATATCTGTTATTGTTTGACTAAATGTGCCAATTACCTGTGTTTCTGTGACTAGCATTGAGTCAGGTGATACCAGTATATTATATTCAGGACTTTCATGATTAATTGCCATAATTTCATCACATGTTCTTGCATTTAGGAAATTGGAAATACGGTAAATACGATTGTTTGGATAATTCATGTCAGCAATAAATAAATGATTTCCATCTTTTGACCATGCTAAAGCTGTTGTTGTTCCAATATTTTTATTACTTAATACGCTTGTGTCTATAACCGGATACCAATAATTTTCGCTAATCCAGTCTTTTGCAAAATTTAAAGGATATCTCGTAAGCCAAACATTTCCATTAAGACCAAGGGCTATAGCTGACTGATAGTAATCTTGTATTTTAATTGTATCACCGGTATTTAAATCTTCAGTTAATGTATGATAAAGAGGTCTTTTATAAGTTGAGCTTTTAGCAACAATAACATCTCCCGAAGAATAATCGGTATTCGTAATATATTCTACTGAATCAATACTTAATGGATCATAAAAACTTTCCCATAATGCAATTTGTGGAACAAAAGGTTCTCCACCACCATCTAACCCTATATTTTGATAATATTGCATCCATGGCGAATACGCAAATTGTGTGAAATAATCCATTCCATTTTCTCTATTTCCAGAACGACTTAATCTGCCCCAATATACAGTCGCAAAAATAACATCAGGGTGTAACATTGACATGGCACAACCACCACCATCACCTCCAAGTACTTCAGCTGCAGACTGTACGGTGTTGCCCAAATAGTCAATATATTGAGTGCCATTATCTTGCGTTCCACCAATTACTCTACCATCACCAGAAAACCCAACTGTATAAAATTGCGTTGTAGTATATTTCTTCACAAGTGGAGCAAATGTATTTCCTGCGTCCATTGATCTAAATACACCACCATCATTAGCAAAGAAAATAGTTTTATTTGTTGTTCCGTTATAATTAGGATGGAATATAATTGCATGTTGGTCGGCATGAACCCACCATTGTCCGGCCCATTCTTGCCAATAAGAAATTGGTTCCATAACGTCACCATCTTTCCATTTCCATAAATCTACACCTCCAACAATTATTTTTGTATAATCATTAGGATAAACAGCTATTGTATTATTCCAATTTCCTTGATCATTATCTCCAAATATATTTATCGATTCACCTGTTCCTTCAAATATTGGTGCCCACGTACTACCCTTATTTGTAGATCTGTAAATATTTCTAAACGAACCATCTCCGTAAGATGCTAAGCAATAAATATAATTTAAGTTTGATGGTGCAAAAGCAAATTCTAATCTTCCCATTAGAGTATTAGGAATAACATCAGGATTATTCACAGAACCGGATACCTTAATAAAAGAACCATCATCTCCTGTAGAAGAAATATATCCTAATTGTTTTACTGAAGCAATAACAGTTCCATCACTTGCAACTTTAACATCAGTAGCACGGTCCCGATAGCTTGTTTGTGTCATAGTTAATGGATTAAACCAAGAAGTACCACCATCATTTGTTACTCTTAATCCTTTATTGGTAGCAGCATATATTCTGTTTGAATTACTTGGATCAGCTGCTAATTTACTAACATATATAAATGCATTTTGGATGTCTGTATCGGTATTACTCCATGTTGCATCTAAATGAATAAAATTATCGGTTCCATTTGCTGCTTTCCAAATACCCATTCCTTTTGTTCCGGTATTTATATCTATACCTGCTGCTGATGCAAAAGATTCTCCTGTTCCAAAATAAATATCTCCATTTGAAGCCTGACAAATTGATACAATAGCATTATTTTCATAATTGTCACCAATCAATTGCCATGAAAGACCACCTGTTGTTGTTTTCCATAAACCACCAGCAACGCCACCAGCATACATAATTTGAGAATTGTTTCTATCTATCAATAATGCACGCGTTCTTCCTCCAATATTATCAGGACCTAATCCTTTCCATTCAAGATCTATAGCAGATGTGCCTTTATTCATTTTTAAGGTCCCAACTTGTTTTCTTGCTTTTTCTACATCTTGTATATCAATAATTCCGGTATGTTGGTTTGCTTTTCTTTCTTTTTGCCAATTTATTGCTCCTTGAGCTGAATAACTATTTATACTATTAATTTCGTTTCTTGGAAAGTAATTTTTATCGTAATTTTGGTTAAATTGAACCAAAATAAATAATCCTAAAATAGTGCATAAAGCAATACCTGATAGTAAGTGTTTAGTTTTCATAATTTTATAATTGTATTAATTATATAGAAATTCTTATAAAAATAATTTCCTAAATTAAGAAAAATATTTTAATAAAAAACAGAAATTTTATTATTTTAATAAATGTTGGTCGGCATGAAAAGATGTTCTTACTAATGAGCTACTTTCAACTATTCTAAATCCTTTTTTTAATCCAATTTTTTTATAATTATCAAATTCTTTTTGAGAAATATACTTTTGAACCGGTAATTGTTGTTTTGTAGGTTGTAAATATTGACCTATTGTTAAAATATCACATCCAATAGCTATAAGGTTGTCCATTGTTTCATATATCTCTTTTTCTGTTTCTCCCAATCCAACCATAATGCCTGATTTAGTAACAATTCCCGAATCCTTTATTGTTTTCAGCACGAATAAACTTTGTTCATATTTTGCGTGAATTCTTATATGTTTTGTTAAGCTTTTTACGGTTTCTAGATTATGTGAAATAATTTCAGGTTTAACTTCGATAATTTTTTGCAAATTTTCAATATTGCCTTGAAAGTCGGGAATTAGTGCTTCAATTGTAGTTGATGGGGAAATTTTTCTAATTTCATTAATTGTTTTTGCCCAAATTATACTTCCTCCATCTTGAAGGTCATCACGATCAACCGAAGTCAGAACGCAATGTTTTAATTTCATTAATTTCACAGATTTTGCAATATTTGCAGGCTCAGATATATCTATGGATTTAGGTTTTCCCGTTTTAACAGAACAAAATTTACAAGAACGAGTACAAATGTCTCCCAGTATCATAAATGTAGCAGTTCCTGTTTCCCAACATTCTCTTATGTTAGGACAATTACCACTTTCACAAATAGTGTGTAAATGATGTTTTTCAATAATTTTTTTTATAAAAATATAGTTTTTACCGGAAGGCAATTTTATCTTAGGTTTATTTGAATCTATTTTTCGGGTTTTTTTATTCATTTTGTTTTTGTATGAATAATAGCAGGTTAATCTTTTATTGTTCCAATTGTTTTACCATAGCGATATGAAACAAATAAAGATAAAAAAAATTGATTAGGGTCATTAAGAGCCATTATTTGAATATTATCTGCAAAAATTTCTAAAATAGCTCCTACTTCTATGGCATTAATAATATCATCATTTTTTCCATATTCAAAACTAAATCCAAATTTAAAAAACCCACCGGGAATTATTTTGGTTTCATTCAGTCCATCAAAAAATGATGCCTGCCCATAAATATCAAATACTGTATGAATAGAAGATGGATCAAATTGTTGAATATTTACTACCTGATTATTACTGCTATTATCGTATATTTCGTAATATACAGGTTTAAGCAATCCTAAAGAGAGACCTCCCAAATAGAAATATTTTATTGCAATGCCTCCTTTATCAAATTTGCTGAATATCTCCTTTTGATATCCATATCCTGTTCTTAAAGTGAAAAAAGAATTTAGTTTACCAAAAACAAATTTTTCATCATGACTTGGGTGATGTATTTTTTGTTCTTTAGGATGTTTTATCCCAACAAAGTCAAAATCTATAAGGCGTTTTTTGTAACCGTCCAAGCGTTTACCAATTCTAAAATTAATACCCCAACCATTTGTATTAAGTAGTAAGCTACCTGAATTCTCACTCCTGCTATACATCCTTCCTTCCTCAATTTCTCCTTGAGAAAAAGATATAGAACATAGAATAATTAATAAAACTGAAAGGAATACAAATTTCATATTGCAAATTAATTATACAAATTTAAGCAAGAAACTTGTAAAGTCAAAAAGAATTATAGTAATTAGTAGATAAAAATTTAGACGTTCTGATCTTGTTGCTCCTGATTAGCTTGACCATACGCTGGACATTTCTCGCTGCTTTTACATGAACTTAATACAAAACCAAACATTATGGTAATTACTATAATTATAAATATTTTTTTCATCATATTTTAACTTTATCATAAAGCAATTAAAAAACAAAAGTAAAACAAAAATTAAAAAAGAACAAAAAATGAATCAAATTTTTTATAAATTTCATAAATTTTTCATCAAAATAGTTTAACTCGACCTTGCTGCCATGCCTTCGGCAGGTAAACCGGCAGGCAGGAATCGGGGTTTAATATTATTACAGCAGGAATAAGCTTATAATAGAGAAATAAATAGAAATACTTTGTTGTCAAAGAATAATTATTATAGTTTTAGGGAATACCACCAAGTTGTATCAGTATGTCTGCTCCCCTTAAATAACTTCACGATGGGAGTTGCAGTGTGGTTAACATAGAAAAATGTTAGAAGTCCATATGATGATTTTGAAATATAAAAACTGTTATCGATATTATATGTCTGAAATTAACCCTGTTGCCGGTATTGGCTTTTTGCAAAATTTAAAAGCAGGTACTGATATAAACCTGGGAAATATATTCCTGAATTTTCATGATGAATGTGATGGAAAAGCATATGTTGAATTTGCAAATGAAAAATACTTAACATAAAACCACAAAAATGTTAATCTTAATTTTTACTAAACCCAACTATAATACGCATTATCTTAATAATACTAGTTTTTTGGTATAAACTTTATTGTTGCATATCATACGACAATAATAAATGTTATTAGAGACCTGAATGCCCCGAGAATCCTGACCATTCCAGTGATAGTGATGTTCTCCTTTTTTTAACAAATTACAAACCACAAGATTAACCAATTGTCCTTTTGAATTAAAGATAGAAAGTTCTGTATGGCTATCGGATTTAATATTAAAATTAATATTTACATAATCAGTCACAGGGTTTGGAAATACATTAAATTCTAAACTAGTGTTTGTTTCCTGAGTCTCATAATTTGTATTAAAGTCAATACAAACTTGATAAATTGAATCTGCATCATTGTTGGCTACCCATAAATATTGACCGTCCCATGCAAGCCCATTTGGGAAAATACCCCCGGGTGCTTCAATTGTATTAATTACCTCAAAGTTTATAGGGTCTATCTGATGAATTAATTGTGCTTCGTTATCTGATGACCAAAGATATGTTCCATCATAAGTTAATCCACTTGGATAGCCTCCAATAGAAGAAAATACTTGAATTTCTTGTCCAAGTGTATCAATATTATGAGTTAAATCTCCAGAAAGTGACGCATTTGCACCGATAGCATCATTATGCCATAATTCATTATTTATCCATGTTAATCCGGTAGGGTAAGAATCTGGAATATAATTAATAGATATAGTTTTAATTACTGTTCCATCAATAGGGTTAATTTGTTTAACTTCTTTATTGTAATTATCAAGAATCCAAATATTATTACCATCAAAGCATAAACCGTATGGTCTTTTAATATCAGTAGGTATTGTATTAATTATATTTCCTGTTGCAGTATCTAATCTATATATCTGATATTCATTATAACCTTCAGCAAGGATATTGTTTCCATCAAATGTAATATCTGCAATAAATTCAACAGGTGAAGGAATTACATTTATAATTCTTGATGGTGTAATTGTACATGCATCTTTTGCGTTGTTTGAATTAATAACTCCAATTGTCTGACTAGCAGGCATTCCGCTGAAGTCGTATTGTGCAATTATATTACTAAATACGAATATTAATGTGGCAGTAATTAATAAATTTTTCATGACTTTAGTGCTTTAGTTGTTAGTTCGTTAATTTATTGATATAAATATACACCTAAAATCAAGAGTTTTCAAGAGTAAAAATACTGTTTTTTGAATAGGTAGAATTACTGTAAATTTCAGGTAATTTTACCTGATTGTGTATTGCGTAAAAGACGCATTATTTTTGTAAAATATTGCCAGCACGCAGGTGGTGAGGCAGATACGGTTTTTGCATTAATCTCTTTAATTAATACAAATTATAAAATAATTGTAGAAATATTTACTTGTGAAAATTCGTAAAATTTGATTTTTTAAAAAAAAAACTCATTACTAATGAATATAAACTTCCAATATTTTTGTTTGTTCAGTTGTTTCAAGACTAATGTTTTTCAATACTGCAGGTATTAAAATGGTTTCACCTTTATCAACCTTAATATTACTATTACTATAATTAATTGAAAAGCTTCCTTCAATACACATATAAATTACAAAGGAATCGATAAGATTGTAATCTTTTTCTAAAGATTTTGAGAGGTCTATAATATTGGTATTAAAATATTCGCAATGAATAATTTTAGATGTTTTGTCATTCTTAATACAATAGTCTGTTTTATATGAATCGTAAAAATTATAATCTATGGCATCAATTGCCATGTCGGTATGTAATTCTCTTAAATTTCCATTGTCATCTTTTCTGTTCCAATCATAAATTCTATATGTAACATCTGATGTTTGTTGAATTTCGGCAAGTAATATACCCGATCCAATAGCATGAACTCTTCCTGAGGGAATATAAAAAACATCGTTCTTATTTACTTTTTCGTGATTTAAAATATTTTTAAGAGTGTTATTGTTCAAATTTGCTGTATATTCTTTTTTTGAAGTCTTCTTATTAAATCCTGAAATTAATTCAGAATTTTTCTCAGCTTCAATAATATACCACATTTCTGTTTTACCATAAGCATTGTGTCGTTCTTTTGCAAGATCATTATCAGGATGGACTTGAATAGAAAGAACATCATTAGCGTCAATAAATTTTATAAGTAATGGAAATTCAATCCCAAATTTTTCATAAACTTTATCACCAACAAGGTCACCCATATATATATCAATCAATTCCTGCAGATTGTTATTTTTTAATTTGCCGTTTGTAACAACAGAAATTTCATTTTGTACTCCACTTATTTCCCAGCTTTCACCACATTTATCAGATGCCTTTGATTTATTAAGCAATGTGTGTAATTTATTTCCGCCCCAAATTTTATCTTTTAAAATTGGTTTAAATTTTAATGGATATAACATGTTGAATATATGAATTTAATATTAATTTCTCAATAATTTCAACAACGAAATTAATGTTTTTAGTTAAAAATTATTGTAGATTATTATTTTTTATTTAATTTTACTGCCACATGAATTTTTGTTAAGATGAAAAACTGGTTTCTTGAATTCAAAATAAAGATCAATCGTACCTGCCTATTTTAAATACATCCTTTTTACCGCAGTTATTCCGATAAAAATAATCTTGTGAAAAATTTTCGATTTAATTGGAATTTAGTATCGGTATTCTTTATAAATTATTAAATAGTATTGAATGTATAATTCATAAAAAAAACAATTAAAATATATATCATGGATAAATTAATAATAAAAGGCGAAGGTCTTACAATAGAAAATGTTGTTAATGTTGCACGTTATGGCCAAAAGGTTGAGTTGCACCCCGATGCAGTTAACAGAATTAATGTTTGCAGAGCAATGCTTGAAAAAAAGATTGAAGCAAACGAAATTATGTATGGAGTAAATACAGGAATTGGAGAATTTTCCGAAGTTGTTTTAAATGACGATCAGGTACAAGATTTTCAGAAATATCTTGTTTATAACCATGCTGCAGGTATTGGAGATCCTGCTCCTGAAGAGTATGTACGCGGTGCTATGTTAGGTAGAATTAATGTTCATGCTCATGGAAATTCAGGGAATCGTTTAGTTATAACTCAAACTTTAGTTGATCTATTAAATAAAGGAGTTACTCCTTTTGTATGTCAAAAGGGCTCAGTTGGAGCTAGTGGAGATTTAGCTCCAATGTCACAAATTGCTCTTTTAATGATGGGTGAAGGAGAAGCTTATTATAATGGTGAACTAATGCCATCAAAAGAAGCAATGGATAAGGCAGGGATCGAAGTTCCCGGTTTACAAGCCAGAGACGGACTAGCAACTATTAATGGATCGAATGTACTTACAGCAATGAGTGCTATTTTCTTATATGATGCAAACCGATGGTTAAAACAAGCAGAAATTGCAGCATCAATGTCGCTTGAAGCATTGAAAGCTAATATGAAACCTTATACAAAACTTTTACATGAAGTAAGAGGATTTAAGGGAGCAGTTAGGAGTGCAGAAGCTATTAATAAATGTGTAACAGGTGGAGATCTTAAAGAAGAAAAGGTAAAATGCAAAGTACAGGATGCATATTCAATGCGCTCAACTCCGCAGGTTATTGGATCTGCTCATGATGCACTTGCTTATGCTCGTTCACAAGTAGAAATTGAATTAAATGGAGTAGGGGATAACCCGATCTTTTTTCCTGATAAAAATTTACAAATTTCCGGTGCAAATTTCCAGGGTTCTCCGGTTTCAGTTCCAATGGACATGGCAGGTGTATGTATTACAATGGTAAGTGTAATGTCTGAAAGAAGAATGAATAGACTTAATAACCCGGCACTAAGTGTTGGACTTCCTGCATTTTTAACAAAAGGAGCAGGAATGTTTTCAGGATTAATGCTAAGTCAATATACGGCAGATATGCAAATTGTTGAGCAAAGAATATTATCTGCTCCTGCATCAATTCAATCAATACCGGCAGCTGCAGATCAAGAAGATTTTGTATCAATGGGAATGAATACTGCTATTAAAAATTTTCAGATTCTTGATAATGCTTATGGTATTCTTGGTATTGAGTTTATGGCTGCTGCCCAGGCTTTGGATTTTAGAAAAGAAGAATATAGCTTTGGAAAAGGAGTTCAAAAAGCTAAAGATGTTATTCGTAAATATGTTGATTTTCTGGAAATTGACAGACCTCTTTATCCTGACCATACCGCAATGCAAAAACTTGTTAAGACCGGAGAAATACTAGAGGAGGTTGAAAAAGTTGTTGGAAGTTTGGAATAAAAATTTAGTGAAATACCCAATAATGAAAGTTCCATCTTTTAATAGATGGAACTTTTTTAAAATTTAAAATTGCGTTTAAACCACATCTTTATTTTCTTTCTATTAAATTTTTTACTTCCACAATCATCACATTTCTTGCGAATTTTCACGTTTGGATTTATCCAATATCGATACCCTAAAGTAAATGTAAATGTTTCAAATTGATGCCCGTAAAAGAACCCTATGTTAAAATCAGAACGTGATACACCTTTTTCTTTTCCTAAATAATAATAATATTTAAATTCGCAGGTATATGAGAATTTTGTTTCAAATTTTTTGCCGGAAACAAAATCATATTCAGGAACATATCTGGAAATGTCATTCCATTTGTCGCGATATAAATATGCAGCACCTAATGCAAATGAGAAAGAATGTTTATACAGATGAAAAATTTTTCGTTTTAATGAAAGCCCTGTATATCCTGCAAATTGAGCTGCAGCATCAGAATACAATCCCTGATTTAGTTGAATGGAAGTGTGTGTTAATAGTATAAATTTTTGATACGAAAAAATAATACCCGGTTCCACTACCCAAGAACCATCAGAGGAAATACTATTTTCATAGATTATATAGTTGGGATTATCAAAGGGATGGTAGCCTAAACCAAAAAAGTCGATATTAATAGCACTTTGCGAAAAAGCCTGAATATTAAAAAAAAACAATATTATTATTATGATCTTCGAATATTTCATTTTCAGTACTTATTTCAATAAATAAGAATTCAAAAGTAATGAAATTTGAAATAAAATAAAAAAACATATGTTATAAACAACTAAACTGAATTATTCATAAATTAAATTATATATTATTATCAGTAGCCCCGTCCTTCAGGGCGGGGTCAAAATTTCGCAGAGGGTATTGTGTTCTCATCCTTGCTCCTGCCCTGAAGGACGGGGCTACTGATTTTTTCATATTAAAGTTTATTAATTTAAATTTTTTAAATGTTATTTTTGTAAGAAATGAAACAGGTATATACATATCTAAAAGATTATATAAAAAGTGACTTTAATGTATTTACTTATTCATATACAGCTATTTTTTTAATTATAGCTTTTATAATTAATTATGGTTTTGATTTTGAGGATAAGATCTTATCTAAAACTTATGGTAAACCAAGCGGGTTTTTCTATTATTCTGTTTATTATGCTTTTGCATATTTTGCGATTGTAATACCAATAGTACTGTATTACAAGAAACAGAAAATTTTAAAAGACCATAGATTTTGGATTAAAAGCATAAGTTTTGTTGCTCTTATTGGAGTTGCTGGTGCTTTCTATTATTACGATGATATATTATCATTGTTTAATGATGCATTAGAACAATTTTATGTAAAGAAAATACTAATAAATTCTAAAAGAACTGTTTTATACCTTATACCATTATTTATTATAAAAATGATATTTGACAAGGATGTAAAGGGTTTATATGGTTTGCGTTTTAAGCAATTTAATATTAAACCATATTTTATAATGTTGCTTATAATGATACCTGTTATTGTTTGGGCTTCTTATCAGCCGGATTTTTTGAATGTATATCCAAAATTTCGTCCATGGATAGGCTCAGAAGTTTTCAGCCTTAATACATGGCAAAGAACAGCAATTTTTGAATTTATATATGGATTGGATTTTGTTTTTGTAGAATTAATTTTTAGAGGAACTTTAGTAATTGGGATGGTGTCTTTATTAGGAAAAGATGTAATTTTGCCTATGGTTGTTACTTATGCTTTTTTACATTTTGGAAAACCAATGCCAGAAGCAATAGGCTCTATTTTTGGAGCTTATATTTTGGGAGTAATTGCTTTATATACAAAAAATATAATGGGAGGATGTATTATACATATGGGAGTTGCATTTTTGATGGAACTATTGGCTATGGGACAATATTATATTTATGGAAACTAATAAAAAATGAATTAAGATTGAAAAAATAAAATTAAATTAAATGAAAATGATAATTAAAATACTAATAATATTTATAATATGCATAGTTCTGCTTGCAGTACTGGCGCGTTGTTCGCAGGAAAGATTAATATTTCATCCGTCAAAATTACCACTTAATTATAAGTACGAGTTTGAGACCTGTTATAAAGAGTATTTTATTGAAGTTGACAAAAAAGTAAAACTAAACGGATTGCTTTTTAAAGCCGATACAAGCAAAGACTTGATATTTTATCTACATGGCAATGCAGGAGCATTAGATGGCTGGGGACAAATAGCAGAACTTTATTTAAGCAATAATTACGATATCTTTATTATAGATTATCGTGGTTTTGGAAAAAGTGAGGGCAAAATAAAAAGCGAAGCACAATTACACAACGATGTTAAAATTGCATACAACTTGATGAAAAACGAATATAAAGAAAAAAACATCATTATTATGGGTTTTTCAATAGGCACAGGTATGGCAGCACGACTTGCTGCAACCAATAATCCTAAAATGCTTATTTTAAAAGCCCCTTATTATAATTTTACAGACCTTGTACACCAACATTATAAAATTGTTCCCGGTTTTCTTATTAAATATAAATTAAAAATCAACGAATATATTACTGATATTTCTGCCCCCATTGTTATTTTTCATGGCGATTATGACCAAATAATTAATTACAATTCATCTGTTAAACTCAGTAAACTATTAAAAGAAACCGATAAGTTTATTACTCTAAAAAATGGTATGCATAATGGCATGAACGATAATCCCGATTACAGAAGTCATATTACAGAAATACTTAACGGGAATTTCTAATAATTGAATTGCAACAATATTTTCATAGTTTTGCAAAAGACCCAATATAAATAATCTTATCTAACCCTCCTTAAGTTTGACCATTGTTCTAATCTGTTGTATCTCAGCCTAAATAAATTCTCAGGCAACGAAATGGCAAAAAATACTGTCTTATAATAAAGACTTAATCATGAAAAAGCTAATCACATTTTTAATAATCGTAACAATTCAGGTAAACACTAATTTTGCACAACTTGAAGGTAATATATGGTATTTCGGTGATAAGGCCGGGCTTGATTTCAATGCAGGGAATCCGGTACCACTTACCAATAGTCAGATGAATGCATTTGAAGGATGTGCTACAATATCTGATGACAATGGGAGCCTGCTTTTTTATACAGACGGAATAAATGTATGGGATAAAACACACCAGCTTATGCCAAATGGATATGGTCTACTGGGAAATCCATCTGCTTCGCAGTCAGGGGTTATTGTTCCAATGCCTGACAATAGCCATATATATTATATTTTTTCCGTTCCGTCTTTTGCCTCTAACGGGTTTTTCTATTCTGTTGTTGATCTTTCTCAGAACGGAGGACTGGGTGATGTAACCCAGAAAAACATCAATCTTTTACCCATTGTATCAGAAAAGGTTACTGCGGTTACACATCAGAATAATTTAGATATTTGGGTTATAACTCATGGGATGGATAACAAATATTATGCATATCTTCTAACCGCCTCGGGTTTAAATGTCGTACCAGTTGAATCAGTTGGTGTTACTGATTTAGGTTCTTCGGGATGTAAAAATGCACAAGGCTATTTAAAAGCGTCGCCTGATGGAAAAAAATTGGCAATGGCTGTTTCTTCTTGTGGTTACTATTTTGAAGGATTATTTGAACTTTCCTTATTCAATAATCTAACAGGAACTGTAACAAGTATTCTTACCGATGATTTTATTGGTGCGTATGGAGTAGAGTTTTCACCTAACAGCAAAATGTTATATATGTCGGGTTGGTATAACACGGAAAGTCTGTTCCAATATAATCTTGATGCAGGAACTCCAACTGATATACTTAACTCCAAAATGCTTGTGGCTCAAAATATGGTTTCTACAAGTGGATTTGGAGCTCTTCAAATCGGCCCTGATCAAAAAATCTATGTAGGTATTCAAGACCACGATTATCTTTGTGTTATACATAGTCCTAATCTGCTGGCACCGGCATGTAATTACGAGCAAAATGCGCTATATCTTGATGGCAGGCAATGCAGGCTTGGTCTCCCTACATTTATTCAATCTTTTTTCAATGTTGATTTTAATGTCATAAATGTTTGTTACAACGACACTGCATGGTTTAATGTTCCTGATTCCATTTCATACGATTCATTGCTGTGGTGTTTTGGCGATTCTCTTTCCGGCAATAATTATTCTATCAATGCTCACTCATACCATATTTATTCAAATCAGGGATATTATGATGTTAACTTGATCATTTATTTAGATGGAGACAGCATAACAAGTCAACAGCTTATTGCTATAAGCGGATTACCGTCAGTATTTTTGGGAAACGACACAATTCTTTGTTCATCAGAGCAATATTATGTTGAGCCGGAATTTGTAGGGGCAGTCGGGTTTTTATGGAATACCGGTGATACTACATCCTCTATCCTTATTCATAACGAGGGAACATATTGGCTTGAATCTGCAAATGAATGCGGTACAACAACAGATAGTTTGATGGTTACGTATTTGTATCCTCCCGAGGTAACACTCCCTTCTGATACAACATTATGCGAGGAAGGCAGTATTACACTAAATGCATATTTCTATAATGCTACTTATCAGTGGAATAATGGTTCGTTTAACAGCAATATTCTTGTTGACACATCAGGTACTTATTCAGTTACAGTTAACAATCAATGTGGTAACACCTTTCAATCTGCCAATGTATCAATATTGTTAGTTCCCGAAATAGATCTTGGTGTGGATACTGTTGTTTGTGAAGGTGAAACCGTTCATATTGAACTCGGGTCATATGATAATGATGTCGTGTGGTCAACAGGAGATTCTCTTTCTTATGCAGATCTTACAGATAATGGCTTTTATTATGTTACTGTATCAAACAAATGTGGATTTGCCAGCGATACCATAATTATTAGACATGATAGGGAACCCGTTACTCCTGACTGGATCGATACGTCAATTTGTTATGGTGAAACATTGTTGTTAGACGTATATAATCCCAGATCAAAATATTCATGGAGTGATGGGTCGCGGAAATCAAAGTTTGAAATTAATGAATCGGGAGGTTATTTTGTTTATATTAATAATACCTGCGGTTTGTTTAAAAAGAATATTTCGGTTGATTTCATTTATTGCGAACTTGATATTCCTAACATTGTTACACCAAATAAAGATGGACAAAATGAGTGTTTCTATATAAGAGGAATTGAACACAAAAAATGGGAACTTAATATTTTTAATCGTTGGGGCAATAAAATATACCATAGCGAAGATTACAATAATGAATGGATGGTAGATAATATTGTTCCGGGAGTGTATTATTATATTTTAGATACTACCGAATCAGATAATACATATAATGGATTTTTTCATGTGATGAAATAAACAAGATTTTAGTATTAATCTGTAAACTTTTTTTAGGATGAGTTATCTAATGTGGCAAGCTACCAAATCTTGTTGAATACCTTAAGGTGGGTTCTAAAAATTAGTTTTTTCTGTTGATTTATCGAAGACCGTAGAACCCATTAACGATTTTCAAAAAAATCTACTGCAATATTACAAAATTTATTTCATATTACTCAAATTAAATTTCAAGA
>Ga0208648_1000455_pt1 | contig 42378 bp, 38 predicted proteins | sample AntAceMetag02UKL_FD_184772 | JGI IMG/M metagenome (GOLD analysis project Ga0208648, IMG submission 184772) | Saline lake microbial communities from Ace Lake, Antarctica - Antarctic Ace Lake Metagenome 02UKL (SPAdes) (version 2) | ecosystem: Environmental > Aquatic > Non-marine Saline and...
TGCAGGATCGGGGTAAACTGCTGGCCCTTTTTTATTTTCTCCGCTTTTCGAGCAGGCTTTTCATCTGTTTTTTCTTTAGAAAGCTTAACACCCGGAATAAAGATAGCATCAGTCGGACACTCCCGGACGCAAGTGCCGCATTCAAGGCATTTTGAGATATCGGTAATAACACAGATAGCATCTTCAAGCGCCAGTATTTTCATCGGACAAGCATCCACACAAGCACCGCAGCCAACGCAACGCTCCTTGAAAACCTTAAAAGCTATTTCTTTATTGCCTTCAGCCATCGTACTCTTCCTCCACACTAAGTTATGTAATCCTTCAATCTACAACTACACCGCGAAAGTGAGGGGTTCCATATTTATAGAATATTTTAGATGCCATGGTTTCACTCATCGTTTGATTGCCCTAATTCGCTCAGCGCGTTTTTCTAATGGTAATGCTTTCTTTTCACGGTTCGTGGCCCGATACATAACAGCTAAGTTTTCCAGGCTGGTGGCCACATTGGGGTGGTCCGAACCCAGCGCTTTTCCATTAATAGCTAGTGAGCGCTTGTAGAGCGGCTCGGCAAAGGCGTAATCTCCCTGGGTTTTGTAAAACATTGCCAGATTGTTCAGGCTGGTGGCCACATCGGGGTGGTTTGGGCCCAGCGCTTTTTCCCTAATAGCCAGTGAACGCTTGTAGAGCGGCTCGGCAAAGACGTAGTTGGCCTGGGTGTAGTAAAGTGCTGCCAGATTGTTCAGGTCGGAGGCCACACCGGGGTGATCCGGCCCCAGCGCTTTTTCATCAATTGCTAGTGAGCGCTTGTAGAGCGGCTCGGCCTTGGCGTAGTCGCCCTGGGTGTAGTAAAGCACTGCCAAATTGTTCAGGCCAGTAGCCACACCGGGGTGGTTCGAACCCAGTGCTTTTTCATTAATAGCCAGTAAGCGCTTGTAGAGCGGCTCGGCCTTGGCGTAGTCGCCCTGAGTTTTGTAAAACATTGCCAGATTGTTCAGGCTGGTGGCCACATCGGGGTGGTTTGGGCCCAGCGCTTTTTCCCTAATAGCCAGTGAGCGCTTAAAGAGCGGTTCGGCCTTGGTGTAGTCGCCCTGGGCACGATAAAGCACTGCCAGATTGTTCAGGCTAGTAGCCACACCGGGGTGGTTTGGACCCAGCGCTTTTCCATTAATAGCCAGTGAGCGCTTGTAGAGCGACTCGGCCTTTTTATAGTCGCCCTGAGATTGGTAAAGCCCTGCCAGGTTGTTCAGGCTGGTGGCCACAGCGGGGTGGTCCGGACCCAGCGCTTTTTCCGTAATAGCCAGTGAGCGCTTGTAGAGCGGCTCAGCTTTAGCGTAGTCGCCTTGGGTGCGATAAAGCACTGCCAGACTGTTCAGGCTGTTAGCCACAGCGGGATGGTTTAGGCCCAGCGCTTTTTCCTTCATAGCCAATGAACGCTTGTAGAGCGGCTCGGCCTTGGCGTAGTCGCCCTGGGTGCTATAAAGCTCTGCCAGATTATTCAGGCTGATGGCCACATCGGGGTAGTCCAAACCGACATCCGCTTCGGCTACTTCAAGGGCCTTACCAGCCACAATAACGGCTCGGTCATAGTTACCCTGCTGGTAAAGTTCGATGACTTCCTGATTAAGTATGTCCCACTCTATGCCCGCTTCTTTCGCATGACTCAGCGTTGTTCCGGAAAGTAAAAGCAATAAAGCAATGGTTATGATTTTGTGCATTAACTATCTCCGCTTAGCTTATTGTGGAATGTGGGGAAGGGTAAGCCAACCATAGCACTTGTTTTTACTAGCGGTCAAACACAATCGCCCAAAAAAGCTTTCAACAGATTCGGTACCGAATTTTGCCCGGTACTTTCTGTTTTTTCGCCCATCGTTTCACGATCCAACCGCTCAACTTCTCTGTCAATCCAGTCCATGATTTCCTGCATGATAGCCTCCTGTAAGGTGAATGTACGAGATATAAACGCAGGAGTAGGGAAAACATCCATTGCAATAGAAATACGGGGACACTTCCCTCCCCCCATAACACTGTCAAGTATGTAGACCGGACCCACATGTGTACACTGATATGCAGTGGGTCCAGTGTATAGGATTCTGGCAAAATCAGAGCTTGACACTAAACGCAACTATCACTTATGTTCAACACAAACGTATTGTTTTAGCATCGCATTACATAATAACATTTAGAGAAGGGGGAGGATTCCATGAAACAATGCAAAATGTTATTTGTGGCTATTGGCTGTATTGCGCTCTTATGTGCAGGAGCATCAAACGTATCAGCGCAAGCACTGGACAACACGTGGTATCAAGTTGATATTTCAGTCAAAGCAGAAACCGTCAATATAGATGACGGATCCGTCAACAGCAAGGTACGCTTAGCAAGAACAGGTTATCTGTATATATATGATCAATGCGGCGATTATAGCATTGTACTTTTCAGTGAAACCGCCGTTGATGTTTGGATTGGCATAGGCGGAGTTGGAATAGGCGGAGTTGGAATACCTGCAGAAGTCATAAACGATGATATTACTTACATGCCTTCGATGGCATGGGAATTCCACACGCCGGATCCAACTATACTATCCGTTTACCTGAGCGGAAAGTTCACGATCAAACTGAACAAAGATGATACCCTTAAAAAAGTAACTTTTTCAACACCGGGCGCAATACTAATGACAAGGCAAATGAATGTGGACAATGATGTGCCGTGGGGCAAGGTAAAAGTAAAAGTAAAAATGATTGATGAGAACGACCTGCCCGCAGGAGTTCCGCTACCGTAGAGCCCGGGAACAGACGTACAAGAACAATACGTGCAAAAAAAAGCAGGGTCTGAACACGGCTCTGCTTTTCTATTATGTTAATGCCCCCGAACTTTGCCCCCCAGGCGAGATCCATAAAAATTGTAATAACTTTGCAGCATGCCTGTGTTTTTCTAAAAACGCGAAACCCCACCCCTCCAGGACCGCGGTGCGCACGGCGCACCCTACCTCTCAAAAAACCAACAAAAAAAAAGACGCTGCCATTCGGCAGCGCCAGTGTAGACGGTAATGGGACGTTTCGGTGTTACTGGCTGTACTTCACCGGATATTTTTCCTTCAAGCCCTCAACATAACTCTCATAAGCTTCTCTCTGTTTTAACTGCTGAAGCTTACGCGCTATTTTGCTCTTTGCCTGAGACAGACTTTGTTCTGTGCGCGGCTGCCTGTCACCAACTTGAATGATATAATAACCACGCTCGGTTTCAAACACATCACTCACTTCGCCCGTTTTTAAAGCGAAAGCGACCTCTTCAAATTTTTCACCATACATTTTTGCACGTCGGCCACTGGCAAAAAAGCCGCTAACACCACCGCGGCGCTGTGTACGCTTATCCTCAGACACCTCTCTGGCCACTTCTGCAAAATCAGCACCCTTTTTCAAACGCTTCAGCGTTTTGCGGGCCAGTTTCTGCTTTTGTTCCTTTTGCTCGGAAGTACTATCGGCCGTCGTAGCGAACATGATCAAACTGACGTTAATTTGCTCAGCGCGTACAAAATCTTTTTTATTCTCCTGATAATACACCGCAACTTCTTCGTCTGAAATAGTGACTTCTCCGGAGATCTCCTGCCGCGTTAATTCCTGAACAATAAGGTTATCGGTCATTTCTTTTATTTTTTTTTCTACCTTATCCTGCTTGTCAATCCCGAGCCTGCGTGCCTCCTGCGAAAGCAGGCTAATAAGTACAACCTGCTCAAGCAGCTGCAGCCGACCGGCCTTGGTTTCAAAACGACCTCGAATCTGCGGAGGCATCGTGGCTGTTTTTGAAGCCAGATCAGCCCGGGTAATCGTTTCCTGGCCAACGGTGACAAGTACTTCGGGCGCAGCATCGGCAAATAGATTTCCAGGATCAACCATCGCACACGCCGCAAGGATCATAATACAATACGCTATTTTTTTTGTACGCTCTATCATAGGTAACTCCTTTTACTTGGTCCGGCCAAAAATATTTAACCCGCGCATTTCTTGCATGTTCTATGCCCAAGCCTCGGGACACAACGTACCCTCGCACACCTTGCGTGTTCCGCCTTCTAAAAAAACCTGCTCAAAGGGCGGAAAGGCAGGGTCGGCATCTACCCGCAATTGTTCACCACTGCGGGTTTGCAACGAAACCGGCAAGGCTACCATTTTGAGTGCTGAAGCAACAAGCGCGGCCGCCACAGATCCGGTGCCGCAAGCGAATGTCTCGCCCTCAACACCACGCTCATAGGTGCGAATGTGAAGTATATTGCCCGCACTCTGTGAAACAAAATTTACATTCGTGCCCTGAGGAGCAAATCGCTCATGGTAGCGAATAGCACGCCCCAGCGTTTCAACCTGCGCGCTCTCACAATCATCAACAAACAGCACAACATGCGGCACTCCGGTATTAATTGCGTGCAGCACCACTTCGGAGCCTTCAATTACAAGCCTGATGCCGGTTTCAAGCTCCCCGGGAGGAGTGAGCCTGACGCGCACCTGACTGCCCGAAACCTGCGCCCGGATAACACCGGCAAGGGTCTCAAAGGCAAGATCCGGCCCGGCAATGTTATTCTCCACGGCAAACCGTGCCGCACAACGCGCCCCGTTACCGCACATTTCGGCTTCACTGCCGTCGGCATTAAAATAACGCCAGGCAAAATCACAATTCTCGGACGGTTCAAGACAGATCAGCCCGTCAGCGCCCACCGAAAGCTTACGTGTGCACGCCGCAGTCACAAACGCACGCTCTTTTACCATCTCATAGGCCCCGGACATATTGTTAATCAAAATAAAATCATTGCCGGTACCATTCATCTTGGCAAATGGAATTTCATGCATACCCTGAGCCTTTCATATAATTCCGGGATAGAGATACCGGAATAGAAATACCGAAATTGCACCCCCGCCGTCAACCTAAAGCGGGCGGTACTATTTCGCAATGCACCAGATCATCAAATGTTTCCCGGCGCCGAATGACATGGTAGTCCGATCCGTCAACCAGCACCTCGGCTGCCCGAAGGCGTGAATTATAATTGGAAGCCATACTAAAGCCATAGGCACCCGCGCTCATCACCGCAAGCAGATCTCCCTGCTCCGGCGTGACAATATCACGCTCGCGCGCAATGAAATCACCGGTTTCACAAATGGGGCCTACAATATCAGCCTTTATCACAGGCCCGTTTTTTTTGTTAACGGGCACAACGCCATGATACGCATCGTAGAGACTCGGGCGCAGCAGATCATTCATGCCCCCATCAACAATCACAAAATTTTTCAACTCTGTTGATTTGGTATACAGCACCCGTGTGACCATACAGCCGGCATTGCCCACCAGACAGCGCCCGGGTTCAAGAATGAGCGTGCAATCCATGTCAGCCATTTCACTGATGATGGCCTCAGCATACTGCGCGGGTTCCGGCGGTTGCTCGTTGTCATAGGTAATACCCAGGCCGCCGCCAAGGTCAATCATGCGAATTTCAATCCCCTGCTCACGCAGCCGAGACACAAAGGCCTTTACGCGCGTAAGCGCGTCCACAAAGGGGCGAACCGCGGTAATCTGCGAACCAATATGACAATCAATACCCGTTACCTCAATACCCTGCATAGCGGCAGCTTGAACATACACGTCAAAAGCATCGTCAATGCTGATGCCGAATTTATTTTTTTTCAACCCGGTTGAAATATAGGGGTGTGTTTGCGGATCAACATCCGGATTCACGCGCAACGCAACACGGGCCCGCACACCTTTTTCAGTAGCAACCTGATTGATGAGCTCGAGTTCCTGGGCTGATTCCACGTTAAACATTAAAATATCACTTGTGAGCGCCAGTTCAATCTCGGAGCGGGTTTTCCCCACACCGGAATACACAATTTTTTCAGGTTCAATCCCGGCCTTAAGCGCCCGCTGAATCTCACCGCCCGAGACAACATCAACACCACTGCCCAGCCGTGCAAACAGCCGCAAAATAGCAAGGTTCGAATTTGCCTTGACTGAATAACAGCTCAGGTGAGGCACCAAAGAAAAAGCGCCGTCAAAGGCCTGAAAATGACGCTCAAGCGTGGCACGGCTGTAAACATACAGCGGAGTACCTTCACGTTCGGCAATCCGGGCAAGCGGCACAGACTCACAATATAGTTCACCGCCCTGCAAAGAAAAATGATTCATACTGAGAGCTCCCATGAAAATAAATTGACAGGTCAGTTCAGAACATAGCGCAAAAACTCAGAATCGCTGAGCGGACTCTCATTCGCACTCAACGAATCATCAACCGCTGAGACCGCATACTCATAGCGCCGTCTCTTAACAGCAGTAGTATCCAGCCACGAATTCGCCGTCAAAAGCTCCTGATTGAGACGTTTAAATTCACCGCGACCGGCAATTCGGCGATAGATATGATAGCCGCGAAAACCCTTTTCAGTCTTTGCCATCCATTTCAGCAAAATTCCTCCCGACTGCCCGATAGCGGTAAGAAAACGAGGGGCCTCAGGAGGCGTTATATCATAGTATTCAAGCCGGACTTCTGCGCTGGCATCACTCTCGATGATAGTCTCTGCATGCATGCGAACTGCCCGAACCGTGTAATAATACACCGTATCATCAGCGGGCGGAATATCCTCAAAACGAACTTCCGCTATCGGCTCGCCATTCAGCGCAGCCCCATACTCTTCTGGATCAGTTCGACGATAGACAGTATAACCAGAAACATCGTCTGCAGCACGACCGTCGGCCAGCATACCCACAGGCTGCCAGTTCAGCACGATCAATCTGTTTTTACGCTCAACGCCAACACCCTGCGGTGTCTTGAGAACCGTATCATAGTGCACGACATAAGGATCAACATCCTGCCCGGAGGTTCCTGCCGAATTATAGGCACGCAGGCGGTACATGTACACGTTACCGGGCTTAACAGCCGTATCACTGAAACTATACAAGCGCTTTTCCGGGCGTTTGCCGCTCGGGCCGCGATACTCGTAATCAAAAAGAATGTCATAGCTCCGGGGGCACTTAACACAATAATCGGAAAATGTTTCCTGGGCCCGGTACACATAAAAACCTGCCAGATCAAGCAGATCGGTTGCATCCATATTGTCACGCGGTGCCTGCCACTGCACCAAAATTTCACCCGGCCGCGCAACAGCCGTCAGCGCGCGAACCTTTGCAGGCGCAAGCGGTACACTGAGGAAGGGATCACCTTTGCGGCCGCAGGCAGACACCGACAAGCACGCAAGCGCGATGCAGCAAAGCAGCAGGCTGCGGCACAGCAACAACCGATAAAAAGAGATCCTGCGCAGTCCATCTATTTCTTGATCCATTAGAACACCAGCATGCATGTGCATCATAGCCGCCTATCCGATTGAAAGAGAATCGATTTTCTTCAATTCCTGTTCGACAAAACGCTCACGCCGCACAAGCAGCCTGTCGGCTGCGCGCACAGCGGTTCGCACACGTACCGGGGCTGTTCCACCCTGAGAACGTCGGCTTTTAACGGAAGCTTCAACTGAAAGGCATGCAAGCGCATCAGCTCCGAATGCCGGTGAAAATTTCTTTAGCTCCTGCAGGCTCAGATCCCACAGTTTTATAGCGGCCTTTTCGCAGTGGCCTACAATACGCCCCACAACCTCATGGGCGCTGCGAAACGGCATCCCGCCTTGTGCCAGGTAATCAGCCAGATCAGTAGCGGTTAAAAATCCGCCGCGAGTTGCAGCGGCCATAGCCTCACGGTTAAAACGCAGTTGTGCGAGCATGGGCGCAAAAACCTGCAAACAACTCTGCACGGTTTTTACTGTATCGAACAGGCACTCCTTGTCCTCCTGCAAATCGCGGTTGTAGCTAAGCGGCAGGGATTTCATAAGCGTCAGCAGTGCCATCAGGTTACCATACACCCGGCCGGTTTTACCGCGCACGATTTCAGGCACATCCGGATTTTTTTTCTGCGGCATTATACTGCTGCCGGTACAAAACGCATCAGCGATGTCAACAAAGCGAAATTCAGGTGTCGACCAGATAATCAGCTCTTCGCAAAAACGGCTCAGGTGCATCATGATAAGCGCAGCCGCGCTGCAAAATTCAATCAGGTGGTCGCGGTCACTGACCGTATCCATACTGTTGGCGGTAACTGCAGGATATCCGAGCTGTTCGGCCACATAGCGCCGGTCAACCGGATAGGGTGTTCCCGCCAGAGCACCGGCGCCCAACGGCAGCCGGTTGGCCCGTTTGTAGCAGGATTCGAGCCGTTCACAATCGCGCATAAACATTTCATGATAGGCCAGCAAATGATGAGCCAGCAGCACCGGCTGGGCATGCTGCATGTGCGTAAACCCCGGCAGCACCGTATCAAGGTTCTCCCGGGCCAGACTTACAAGCGCACGGTCAAGACCGGCCAACAGGCCAAGCGTGTTCAAAATAGCATCGCGCACATACAGGCTCACGTCAGTTGCCACTTGATCATTACGGCTGCGCGCTGTATGCAACTTACCGCCAACAGGACCAATTTTTTCAATCAGCCGCGCCTCAATGCACATGTGAATATCCTCACAGCGCGGATCCATATCAAGCGTGCCGGCATCAATCTCCCGACCGATTTCCCGCAAGGCCTTCTCAATCCGGCGCGCATCTCCCTTGGGTATAATTTCCTGCCGACTCAGCATACGACAGTGCGCTATGCTGGCGCGAATATCGTACGGTGCCAAAACATGATCAAAAGAAATCGACTCGGTAAACTGTTCTACCACCGAGCTGGTCGCACCGGCAAAACGGCCGCCCCAGGGTTTTTTATTCCCCATTTTCTTCCTCCGCGCAAATAGTCCGCATACGAAGCCGCAGGGCATTAAGGCGAATAAATCCTTCAGCATCGCCCTGACGATATACCGTATCATCCTCAAACGTGGCCAGATCCTCACGATACAGGCTGTAGGGTGATTTGCGGCCCGTAACTATACAGTTACCCTTATACAATTTCAAACGTACTGTACCGGCTACCCGGCGCTGGGTTTCATCAATAGCGGTCTGAAGAATTTCACGTTCCGGAGCAAACCAGTACCCGTTATAGACCAGCCCCGCATAGCGTGGCATGAGATCATCCTTGAGGCGCATCACTTCACGGTCAAGCGTAAGCGACTCCATGGCGCGATGGGCGACATGCAGAATAGTTCCACCGGGTGTCTCATAGACGCCGCGCGACTTCATACCAACATAGCGGTTCTCCACAATATCAATCCGGCCGATCCCGTTTGCGCCACCCAGTTCATTGAGCTTCTCAAACAACTCCACCGGGCTCAGGGGAGTGCCGTTAAGCGCGACCGGGTTGCCCTTCTCAAATGAAATCTCAAGCACTGTCGGCTGATCAGGTGCTGCCTCGGGCGATACACTCAACTGAAACATGTCCTCCAGCGGTTCATTCCAGGGATCCTCAAGTACGCCACCTTCAAAACTGATGTGCAGCAGATTACGATCGCTTGAATATGGCTTGTCAACCGTCACCGGCACCGGAATGTCATGTTTGCGGGCATACTCAATCATAGCGGTCCGGGAAGTCAGCTCCCAGTTCGGCAGACGCCAGGGCGCAATCACTTTAATATCCGGCTGCAGGGCATAAAATGCCAACTCAAAACGCACCTGATCATTGCCTTTACCGGTTGCGCCGTGGGCGACAGCATCAGCACCCTCTTTGCGCGCAATTTCAATCATTTTTTTTGAGATCAGGGGCCGGGCAATAGACGTTCCGAGCAAATAGGTGCCCTCATAAATCGCGCCCGCACGAAACATGGGGAAAATATAATCGCTCACGAACTCTTCGCGCACATCCTCAACATAGGCTGCGCTCGCACCGGTTTTTAGTGCTTTTTCGTTGATGCCGTCCAACTCCGTGCCCATGCCCAGATCTGCGGCAAAGGTTACCACCTCACAGGCATATGTTTCCTGCAGCCATTTTAAAATCACCGAGGTATCCAAACCTCCTGAATAAGCAAGCACCACTTTTTTAATATCGCTCATCGTATTTCTCCCTGGCTCGCCGCCGTGCGAAGCCGACTGATTGTTACTATTTGAGGATAACAATTAATTTTTGCAGCGTATCCCTGCAGGAGCTGATTTAGAACATTGCAAACGTTTTGAATTAGTCTGTCATCTCGGCCGAAGGGAGAGATCTTGGGGCTGAAGGAAAGATTTCTCGCTGCGCTCGAAATGACACGTTGTTACAGAATTTTGCTACCTACTCTATCTGCACTGTTCACGACAGAAGGTCGCTCCTACCGTATTTCATAAAGCTGCTCATTTAACGTGTCATGCTCCACTATACTCAGCGCTGATTATTTGTAATTAAAATTTCAAGAATCGCCTTTTGAACATGCAGGCGGTTTTCAGCCTGATCGAAAATCACAGAGTTGGGGCCATCCATGACCCCATCGGTAATTTCCTCACCACGATGCGCCGGGAGACAGTGCATAACCATCACGTCCTTTTTGGAAGCGGCGATAAGCCGCTCATTGACCTGATAGTTGCTGAACGCCTTAATGCGCTCGCGATACTCTTTCTCCTGTCCCATGCTGACCCATGTATCGGTACTGATAACATCCGCATCGCGGACAGCCTCGAAGGGATCGCTGATCACATTGATGCACGAGGTGGACTCTTTGCATGCACGCTCAAGCACACTGGCATCCGGCTCATGGCCAACCGGACAGGCCAGGGTCAAATCAAATGAAAGCCGCTGGGCCGCATTGATCCATGAAGTGGCCACATTATTGCCATCCCCGATATAGACCGCCTTCATCCCTTGAACGCTTCCCCGCCGCTCAATAACCGTCAACAGGTCGGCCAGTATCTGGCAGGGATGACACATATCGGTGAGTCCGTTAATAACCGGTACATCGGCGTCACGGGCGAGATCCTCAAGCGTGCTCTGTGCAAATGTCCTGATCATAATACCATCAAGGTAGCGCGAAAGCACCTTAGCGGTATCATAGATGGATTCACCCCGGCCAAGCTGCGTGTCGGTCCAACGCAGGTACAGCGCGTGACCTCCCAACTGAAACATACCGGTTTCAAACGAAACTCTGGTTCGGGTAGACGGCTTTTCAAAAATCATACCCAGAGTCTTGTCGCGCAGGGGATGATAGAGCTCGCCGCTTTTATGCTTTTGTTTTAAATCGGCAGCACGTTCGAAGATTCGGTCAAAATCATCTACGCTTAAATCATACAGACAGAGAAGATCTTTTTGCATAGCAGCATCCTCACCTCAAAATAATGTAGCTCTCCTGGGCTCTCAATCAAGCTTTCCAAGAACATCATCCAGAATTGTGCAACATTCGTCAATCTGTTCCTGCGTAATAATCAACGGCGGTACAAATCGGATAATGCACTCAGCGGTGCAGTTAAGAATTAACCCGGCTGCAAGGCACTGATCCACGACCTGTTTGCCGCTGCGGTTAAGTTCCAGACCCAAAATCAAACCCTTACCACGCACACCTACCACTGTATCAGAATGGCGGTTTTTGAGGCCGTAGAGTTTTTTCTCCAGATAGCGGCCCATCACACAACAATTCTCAAGTACGCCGCCTGCAAGCAACTCCTGCATCACTGCACAACCGGCCGCTGTTGCGACCGGATTACCGCCAAAAGTTGTCGCATGGCTGCCCGGCCCAAGATAATCGGCAACAGATTGAGTCGCCAGCATGGCCCCAAGCGGCAAACCGCCCCCCAGTGCCTTGGCAAGTGTCATGATATCAGGCTTGACGCCGTAATGTTCATGCGCAAACAAACAACCGGTACGGCCCATGCCGACCTGCACTTCATCAAAAATAAGCAGTAGACCCTCTTGGTCGCACAATTCCCGCACACGCTGCAGGTAATCCTGCGCGGGAACATTAACACCGCCTTCACCCTGAATCGGTTCAAGCAGGACAGCGCAGGTGCGCGCATTCACCGCATTGCGCACAGCATCAAAATCATTAAAGGGAACGTACACAAACCCCGGCATCAGAGGCGCAAACCCCTCCTGAACCTTGGCCTGGCCAGTCGCGGCCAGCGTGGCAAAGGTACGACCGTGAAATGAGGCCTGCATGGTAATAATCTCATTGCGGGGCTCACCGCCGGCGGCATTACCATACCTACGGGCAAGTTTTAATGCGGCCTCGTTGGCTTCGGCCCCGCTGTTGCAAAAAAACACCCGATCGGCAAAGCAATTCTCAGTCAACTGGCGGGCAAGCTCAGCCTGCGGCTCGGTATAGAAAAAATTAGATACATGGATAAGGCGCTCCATCTGGGCCGTGGCAGCCTTAACCACTGCCGGATGGCAGTGCCCAAGGTTACACACAGCGATTCCTGACAGAAAATCAAGATAGCGCTTGTCCTCATCATCCCACAGCCAGGCACCCTCACCACGAACAAACGCGATCGGAAAACGACCGTAGGTTTGAAAAATATGTGCGTCTGTTGTTGTAATAATCGCACTCATGAAAACACTCCCTCGAAATTATACTGCCTCACGCATAATCTGGGTTCCAATACCGACATCAGTAAAAATCTCCAGCAGTACCGCATGCTCAACACGTCCGTCCACAATATGAGCCTTTTTAACGCCCTGTTGAAGAGCATGACAGCAGCACTGCACCTTGGGTATCATGCCGCCGGAAATATCGCCCGACTCTATCAGCTGCAGCACCTCAGGCTCTGTAAGTGTTGAACGCAATGTTCCGCTGCCGTCCTCAACACCTTCAACATCGGTCAGCAGAATCAGTTTTTCGGCATTCAGCGCCGCTGCGATTTCACCTGCGACCGTATCAGCGTTTATGTTATAAGTCTCTCCCTGCTCCCCAACACCCAATGGCGCAATAACCGGAATAAACTGATTGCTATCAAGCGTTGTTATCACACCCGGATTAACGGAAACAATCTCGCCGACCTGCCCGATGTCAATCAGCCTGTCCGGATCATTACGGTCAATGAGTTTCTTTTTACGCGCCTTGATCAGGCTGCCGTCCTTACCACTGATACCAACGGCCTTGCCGCCGTTAGCATTAATCCGGCTGACGATCTGCTTGTTGATGCTGCCGACCAGCACCATTTCAACCACCTCGATCGTATCGGCATCGGTTACCCGCAAGCCGTCTACAAACTTCGAGGCAAGTCCTAAACGTTCCATCATGGCGCCTATCTGCGGCCCACCGCCATGCACAATCACCGGCCGGATACCGACCAGACTCAACATGATGACGTCCAGCGCAAAACTGATGCTCAAGGCTTCATCAATCATGGCATTACCACCGAACTTGATAACAAAGGTCTTGTTGGCGAAAGTCCGGATATACGGCAACGCCTCCATCAGAGTCTTAGCTTTAGCAATTGCTTTCTGCATACGCGGGTTCCTGTCGCACACATACATTTATATAATGGTTAAAACGCACACGACACTGTGCTCATCGAGTACGTTATGCTTCAGTATAACCTTGCCGGGCAACGTATACCCCGACGCAGACCGAACCTTTTAAGAATAGTTACAAAATATAGCGACTCAAATCCTCATCTTTTACCAGTTCATCCAGTCGCTCGGACACATAGGCCGCATCAATCACAACGGTTTCCCCGGTCATCTCAGGGGCATTGAAGGAAATCTCCTCCAACAACTTTTCCATAATGGTATGCAGCCGGCGCGCGCCGATATTTTCAGTTTTCTCGTTCACCAGGGTGGCAATCCCGGCAATCTTCTCAATAGCGTCATCCTCAAACACAAGCTTGATTTTCTCAGTTTCCATCAGGGCAACATACTGCTTGAGAAGCGCGTTCTGCGGTTCGGTCAAAATACGAACAAAATCATCACGACTAAGCGAATTGAGCTCAACCCGAATCGGGAACCGGCCCTGCAGCTCCGGTATCAGGTCCGAGGGCTTGGAAACGTAAAAAGCGCCGGATGCAATAAACAAAATATGGTCGGTTCTGACCATACCGTACTTTGTGGTAACGGTTGAACCTTCGACAATAGGCAAAAGATCGCGCTGAACACCCTCACGGGAAACATCCGGGCCGTGTCCTTCGCCAGCAGCAATTTTATCAATTTCATCCAGAAAAATTATCCCGGACTGCTCTACCCGCTGCACCGCAAGACGAGTAACCGTTTCCATGTCGATCAGGCGCTGCACCTCTTCCTTGGCGATTAATTCACGCGCTTCGGGAATTTTAATCTTACGCTTCTTGGTTTTCTTAGGCAACATGCCGCCAAACATGTCCTTCAAATTAATATCCATTTCCTCCATGCCCGCGGCTGAAAAGATCTCAACCACCGGAGTATTCTGCTGAGTTATCTCAAGCTCAACCTCGCGCTGATCAAGCTTACCGGCCCGGAGCAATTTACGCAGTTTTTCACGGGTTGACACACGATCCTCGACAGGATTCTGATCGGGCACGGAAGCAGCGGGAGCGGATAATTCAAACTCTGCATCCGCACCTGGTGCACGTTCCGGTTGCGCTGGAACTGGCGGCAGCAAAAGATCCAGCAATTTTTCCTCGGCCAGATCCTGTGCCCGGGCCTGCATGCGCTCGGTTTCCTCAACCTTAACCTGTGTCACCGCAAGTTCGGTCAGATCGCGAATCATTGATTCAACATCACGACCAACATAGCCTACTTCCGTAAACTTGGATGCTTCAATCTTTAAAAAGGGCGACTGCGCCAGTTTCGCAAGCCGGCGGGCTATCTCGGTTTTCCCCACCCCGGTGGGACCGATCATGATAATATTTTTCGGGGTGATTTCATCTCGCAACTCTTCGGAGACCTGTTGGCGCCGCCAGCGGTTCCGCAGCGCTACAGCAACCGCCCGTTTGGCCAGACCCTGGCCGATTATAAATTTATCAAGCTCCGTTACAGTTTCACGGGGATTCAAACTTTTCATCATCATTAACCCAGTTCATCAATCGTTATCTGTGTATTAGTATAGATACATATCTCTGCGGCCAGTTGCAGAGCATTTTCAACAATTTCACGCGCGCTAAGATCAGCATGCTGCACAAGGGCCCGGGCAGCGGCCAGCGCATACGGCCCGCCGGAACCAATTGCCGTTACATCATCATCGGGCTCAATTACATCGCCATTACCTGAAATGATAAAGAGATGCTCATTGTCCGTGACGATCAGCAGTGCTTCAAGATGACGTAGCATTTTATCGGCTCGCCAATCCTTGGCCAGCTCAACTGCCGAACGGGTCATATTTCCGTTATACTGCTCAAGCTTGCGCTCAAACCGCTCAAACAGGGTAAAGGCGTCGGCAGTTGCACCGGCAAATCCCGCCAGCACCCGATCCTGATATAAACGCCTAATTTTATTGGCTTTATGTTTTACAACGGTAGCGCCCATGGTTACCTGACCGTCACCGCCCAAACAGACACGGCCGTCCTTGCGCACCGCTACAATAGTTGTTCCATACATCGTCGCCATACCTGTCTCCTTCACGATCCGTCCGGAACGTTTTTACTGCGCGGATGGGCGCGGTCATAAACCTGCATCAACGCGTCAACATGCAAATGCGTATATTGCTGAGTAGTCGCCAGACTGGCATGCCCCAGCAATTCCTGAATACCGCGCAAATCAGCACCCGCGTTCAGCAGATGCGTAGCAAAGCTGTGCCGAATCGCGTGCGGGCTGATCTTGTGCGTAATACCGCAACGCTCTATCCAGACATCAAGCAACCGGGCTACGCTGCGACCTGACAACCTCCCGCCACGCTGATTTAAAAACACGGGCATTCTGCGCACCGCGTGATGTCTGCCTGCCAGGGCCTGTGAACGATCAAGATAGTCAGCCAAAAAACCGGCAGCCTTGCGTCCCATGGGCACGATGCGTTCCTTGCTGCCCTTGCCTCGCACCAATATTTTTCCAGCCGGCTGATCTATGTCGGAACGGTTAAGTCCCACCAGTTCTCCGAGCCGTATTCCCGTAGAATACAGCAACTCAAGAAGCGCTCGATCACGGACCTGCAAAAGCGTTGCCACGGGGATTGAATCCAGCAACGCGAACATTTCATCAACTGTCAGATGCCGCGGCAGTGTGCTGTCACGCTTCGGGGCTTTGAGCATTTCAGCCGGATTAACAGCAGAAAATCCTTCCCGCACCAAAAAAGAAAAAAACGTTTTCAAGCAGGAAAGCTTGCGCGCCTGAGTTGATTTCTTGTTGCTCTGCGCACAGACCGCCAAATACGCTCGAATAGCCATGGCATCAATATCACCGATGGCAGCGAATGTGCCAATGTGCGTATTTTGCAGAAAAGAAATGAAACCCGAAATGTCCTGCAGATAGCCCCTGCATGTATTTTCGGATACGTTCCTCTCAATACGCAAATACTTCTCAAATGCTCGAATCTGGGCTGTAAGCATACCCGGCCTGTAGAGCCATAAAAACGAATAAATACCGCCTGAAAAAGATTATGAGCATATCGGCTTTTCCGCAAAGAATCAATCGAAAAATACATTTTCCTTCTTGCTAAAAAAGGCGAAATTGAGTATTACTGTAGCCCGAAACGTATCGCTGTAAAGGCCACGACGCATTGCCGTAGTACAAAACACCAAACACTGCCAACACAAGTAAACCAAGCAGGCCGAAAGGCAGACCACAATGAGCGCTCCCGACAAGCATGACTGTATCTATCCCGGCACCTTTGATCCCCTTACCAACGGCCACCTCGACCTGATTACCCGCGCCCTGCATATTTTCGACAAAGTGATCGTGGCCATTGCCGTCAATCCTGATAAAAACCCGCTTTTTACAGTTGCTGAACGGCTGGAAATGATCCGCACATCGGTTGACAACAACCCGCGGGTAATTACCGACTCATTTGAAGGCCTGCTGGTAGATTACGCCCGTGCCAAAGGCATTCACACGGTGCTGCGCGGCATGCGCGCCGTATCCGACTTCGAATATGAATATGAAATGACATTCATGAACCGCAAATTGGACCGAGATATTGACACCATTTTTATGTTGACCGGCTTGCGCTGGCTTTTTGTACACTCAAAAACAATAAAAGCTGCGGTCAAGGCCGGTGCCTGTATTTCCGGCTTGGTGCCTGAAATAGTTGCCCGCAAACTAAATGAAAAACTACGCTGATTCGCGGTTCGCGACTCCGGACATCCACCCTGAGCGCATTAGCAAAAACCACACAGGAGAACAATAATGAAACTCGCACACCGCATGAAACATATCAAGCCGTCCCCGACTCTGGCCGTTTCCGCCAAGGCAAAAGCCATGAAAGCCGAAGGCATAGACGTTATCGGCTTTGGCGCAGGAGAGACCGACTTTGATACACCGGATAATATTAAGCAGGCAGCCATTGCGGCAATTGAAAGCGGATTCACCAAGTACACCCCGGTCGGTGGCACTCTGGAGCTCAAAAAAGCTGTTGCGGCAAAACTGCAGCGCGACAACAGACTTACCTATGAAAATTCAGAAATCCTGATCTCATGCGGTGCCAAACACAGTCTCTACAATGCGTTTCAGGCTCTCATGTCCGAAGGCGATGAAATCATCATACCGGCCCCGTACTGGGTATCATATCCCGACATGGCCTATCTGGCCGGCGCCGTACCGGTTATCATTACAACATCAGATCAGTCCGGATTCAAAGTGACGCCCGATCAGGTGCGCGCGGCAATAAATCCCCGAACGCGTGCCTTTATACTGAACTCCCCCTCCAACCCTAGCGGAGCGGCCTACAGCCCAGCTGAACTTCAGGCCCTGGCCGATGTTTTTCTCGGCACGGACATCATGGTCATCAGTGATGAAATTTACGAAAGCCTGACCTACGACGGCTTTGTCAGCACCAGCATTGTGACTGTAGAACCGCGGCTGAAGGAACAGGCTCTGGTGGTCAATGGCGTTTCCAAGACCTACTCCATGACCGGCTGGAGGATCGGCTATACTGCCGGGCCGGCTGCTGTTATCAAAGCCATGTCCAACATACAGAGTCAAAGCACATCAAATCCGACCTCCATCGCCCAGAAAGCAGCTGTAGAAGCGCTGAACGGACCGCAGGACTGCATTGCCGAAATGCTACAGGCTTTCGACAAGCGCCGCACATACATGGTGAAGCGCTTGAACGCCATTGAAGGCTTCTCGTGCAACATGCCCAAAGGGGCATTCTACACGTTCCCGAATGTTTCCGGTGTATATGGCAAAAAATCAGGCTCAACCGTCATACAAGGATCAAGTGATCTGGAAACAGTCCTGCTTGACACAGCGCGCGTGTCCGTTGTGGCCGGTTCCCCCTTTGGTGCCGATGGCAATATCCGCTTGTCCTACGCCACATCATTTGAAAACATTGAAAAAGGACTTGACCGCATTGACGCGTTCGTAAAAACGCTTGTATAAAAAATTACTGGCAGCCGGCGGGCCCTCGGCAAAGGATCGTCCCGCCGCACCCCCTTCACAGGAGTACTAACCGACATGCTGCACTCCATTTCACATCTGAGTATCCCGCTGGCCGTTACGTCCACCGACCTTGGCTCCAAGCTCAGTGGTGATATCTGGGTTCTGTTTCTCTACGCCGGCCCAATGGTCAAGGGAGTGATTATCCTGCTGCTGACACTCTCGGTTATCTGCTGGGGAATTTCCCTGTTTAAATTTCTGATACTGCGCTCGGCCCTCAACGAATCCGAATCGTTTCTGGATATATTCTGGAACAACCAAAGTCTCAAACGCACCTTTACGGATGCAAAACAGTTGGAAAACAGTCCACTGGCAGAAATATTTCGCTCGGGGTATCTGGAACTGCAACAAATGCAGCAACAGGACACCGGGGCCGATAGAGACCCGCGAACATCCGATGCGTCGACGACCCCATCCCTGAATCTCTACGGCCTGGGAGCAATCAAACGCGCCCTTGATCAAGCTACTACTGCCGAGCTAACCAGGCTTGAAAAAAACCTCGGCTTCCTGGCCACAACCGGCAGCATCGCCCCGTTCATTGGCCTGTTTGGCACGGTATGGGGCATTATGAATTCATTCCGCGACATCGGACTCCAGGGCTCAGCCAACCTAGCCACTGTCGCACCGGGCATTGCCGAAGCCCTGATCGCAACCGCCTTCGGCCTGCTGGCAGCCATACCGGCTGTTGTGCTCTACAATTATTTTCTGGGACGCATAAAAATGTTAACAGCCGAAATGGACAACTTTTCCTCGGAATTGCTTAACATTATTGAACGCTATCTTGACTCGCGCAACAAGACAGGTTGATCTATGGGCATGAACATGCCGGGCAACAGGCGGCAACAGAAACTAATGTCGGAGATAAACGTAACGCCATTTGTGGATGTTATGCTGGTGCTGCTGATAATCTTTATGGTGGCGGCACCGCTCGTGCAGCACGGCGTTGATGTTGACCTGCCCCAGGCGCGCACATCCCATATCGCCGCCCAGGAAGAGACCCTTACGGTTTCACTCACAAACGATAAAAAAATCTTCATCGGCAAGGTTGAAATTAAAATTGAAGACCTGCGGGAACGCCTGGTGCGTATTTTTAAGCAGCGCACTGACAGCAGCCTTTTTTTTAAAGCCGACCGTGAATTGCCCTACGGATTTGTCGCGCAGGTAATGGCTGAAATAAAAATGGCCGGCATCGAAAAACTGGGGATCATTACGACACCACCCGAAAAAAAATGACTGCCTACCCTTCCATTCTGAAAGCCGCCCATCTTGAACGGGGCATGCGCTGGATGATTTTTGCATCTCTGTGCCTGCATCTGTGCCTGATAGCAGCTGTTCTCGGCAAACCACCTGACAGGGGCACGACCATCTATTTCAACCCGGCCTACACGGTAGAACTGATAGGAACCGGAGGGGCTCCCGGCCTACCGGATACAGGCGAATCAACGAGTGAATCCTCCGCGCCCCCTGCCGACAGCGCTCCCACCGGCAGGGCCGAATCCCTGTGGAAGGGTCCAAGCGGATTCACGTCCCAAGTCAAAACCCTTGAGAAACGCACCCATACTCCGCTTCAAGCTGAAACAGCCACAAAAACCCCACTATCGACTAAAAAAACCACTGGCAACAACGCCTCAGGAACCGCTCAGGGAGGTGCCGGCTCAAGACAACAAAGCACACGTCAGCCAACTCCTGCCGGGACTGGCGGTAGAGGCGGCGCCGGCGGTACAGGCTATGGCCTGACTCCTGAGCAGGCGCGTTTCGGCAGATATTACATGGCGGTGTTCAATAAAATTCAGAGCGCCTGGGTTCTGCCACACTACTATGAACAAGAACAACTGATGGCGACCGTTGAAATTACCATACGTGCAGATGGGCGTATCGTTAACACTCAATTTGAAAAAAAATCAGGGGATGCCGAATTTGACCGCTCCGTCATGCGGGCAATTCAAAAAGCCAATCCCCTGCCCCCTCTGCCACCCGGCATTAAGGAACCGCTCCTGACGCTTGGAATCCGGTTTAAATAACCTGAATTTAATAGTATATTAATTTTATTTAACGTTAATTTCAGGACTCATATCTGTTATACTCATTTAATACATCAAAACCATTACATTACCGAGACACAACATATGCACTCGCAGTCAATGAACCGCAAATCCCCGGCTCTTACACATACGCGCTATGCCGCAGTACTCCTTGCCGCTTGCCTGATCGCCATATTCTTGATCACTCCCGCAGCCGCAAAGGTATATATTGACATTAACGCGCCCTCAGCCACACGCGTTCCCATCATTGTACCGCCGTTTCAAAACACCGGATCACAGCCAGACGCGCAAAAACTGTCAAAGCGAATGGCTTCAATTATCAGCACTGATCTTGAATTCTCCGGCCTGTTCCGGATTATCGACCACAAACTTTTAAACAAAACGTACCTGCGCGGAGTAACCCGCAACCAAATCAAATGGGACAGCCTATCGGTCACAGGGGCGGAAGCTATTGTAACCGGTGCGTTTTCAGTCAGCAACAACCGCGTCAACATTGAACTGCGCCTGTTTGACGCCGTACAGGGCCGCTTTATTATGGGAAAAAAATACAGCGGGACTCTGAAAGAACATCGACTAATCTGTCACCGATTTGCCAGCGAAATTTTTAGGGAGCTCACCGGTGCACCCGGCATGTTCGAAACCGGCATAGTTTTCGTCATGCGCACCGGGGGCAACAAGGAGCTCTATTACTGTGATTATGACGGCAGCAATCAACGCCGACTGACCACGTACAATTCACTGACTCTCTCACCCAGCTTTTCACCGGATGCTTCCATGCTGGCATTCACCTCCTATCGGGCCGGCAACCCTGATCTCTATCTCATGCATCTGGCGCAGGGAAGAACTGAAAAAATCTCCAGCAAAAAGGGGATAAACATTTCCCCCGACTGGTCGCCCGACGGGAAAAAAATTGCCTTGACTTTAAGCCTGAAAGACGGTAATTCAGAAATTTATACTCTTGATATTAACAGTCGAAAGCTTGAAAGGATTACCAAACACTGGGCTACGGACGTTTCACCGAAATGGTCCCCGGATGGCAAGCACATGGCATTTGTCTCAAGCCGATCCGGCAACCCACAAATTTATATATTCACTATCGCCAACAGAGCAGTTCGCCGGATAACCTTCGGCAAGGGAAATTATAACACCTCACCGGCATGGTCTCCTCGCGGAGACCGCATTATATACGCAGGTATGACTGGTGGAAAATTCAACATCAACAGCATCAGTCCGAGCGGTTCGAACTACCAGCAACTCACAGCCAGGCAAGGCAACAACGAAGACCCGAGCTGGTCACCTGACGGCCGCTACATAACATTCAGCTCAAACCGAACCGGTCGCAGCGAAATATACATCATGCGGGCTGACGGCACCGGACAAAAACGAATAACCTTCGGCAATAACGAAAAATACGATCCAACGTGGTCACCGATTCCCGGAAAATAATAAACCCAATTTTATCTTAGGAGGAAGAAAACATGCAGCAAACAACAAAAACTCTCATGATGTGCATTTTCATAGCGGCTCTGGTTAGCAGCATGGCCTGTTCAAAAAAACAAATCGCCCCCAATTACGCAGAGAACACCGGCACCGCCCTTGAACTTGAAGAAACTGATCTCGGCGCAGGTGAATTCACAGCTATCGACCCCAGTGACCCCATCCTGAACGCGATCTTCAAAAACATCCTTTTTAACTATGACCAGTTTTCCTTAACCCCACAGGCGCGTGCTACCCTTGACAGCATAGCCGAGTGGATGAAAAGCAATCCAAGGAAAGTCCTGATGATTGAAGGTCACTGTGATGATCGCGGCACCAATGAGTACAACCTTGCACTCGGCGATCGCCGTGCAAACAGTGCAAAAACATACTTGGTACAGCTTGGCGTTGACTCCGCCCGGATCTACACAATCAGCTACGGCGAAGAACGCCCAATTGTAAACGGCAGCAGCGAATCCATCTGGACCAAGAACCGCAGGGGTGAATTCAAACTGAAGTAATTCCTGATTACTGACATCCTATGGTCTCTCAGGGTTACGCACTCTCCTGAGAGACTTTTTTTAGCACTGCCAGAAAGAACTCTATGCGCTCAACAAAACTCCTTATGCGAACAATCCCACTGCTGCTGTGTCTTCTCTGCAGTGCGTGCATCAGCATGCAAGAGCAGATTGACACCAACACTCGCGCAATCTCCCGCTATCAGGCAACCACGCACAACGAGATTGCGCAACTGCGCAGCGAAATTCAGACCCTGAGCGGATCACTTGAAGAGACTACCGTCATACAGGGTCAGGCAATCAAAGATATCCAAAAACGCCTTGACAGCATTTCGGCTATACTCAAAGGACCGGAACCGGGAACCGGGACAGACCTAAACTCACCTGCCAGCGCAACTACTGACACTCCTAACAGTGAGCAAATGCTCTATGATCAGGCACTAAAGCTCTACTACGAGCGCGATTATAAAAAAACGAAGTCGTCCTTTCAGGCCTTTCTTAAACAATATCCAAACAGCCCACTGGCACAAAACGCGTTTTTCTGGATCGGCATGTCCCTTTTTCAGCAAAAAAAATATCGGGAATCAATCTCTGCATTAGAGGACATTATTAAAGAGTTTCCGCAAGGCGGTAAAGTCCCCGATGCCTATTATTGGCAGGCAGTAAGTTTTATCGAACTTGAGGAGATGCTCACCGCCCAGATATTGCTTGAAACCCTCATGCAGACGTATCCTTCCTCAGAAGCATCACAAAAAGCACAAACAAAATATCAGGAACTTAAATTTGATACATCCCGCTAAGTTTAATCTCATGACTGTGGTGCGGAAAAAATTCGCGTGAGAACCCCCTGCAGAACCATCGCGCATGCTTAAAGCTTTCTGGCTGTTCACACCATCGCCGTCTGTCAAACACGGCTAATACATACCAAACACTACTCTAAGAATTCCCGGCTATTGAAGTTTAACCTTAACCTTTCCATAAGCCTTAAGACGACTGACAATAGGTCGAGCTTCCACAAAATCAGGTTTGATGGTCAACACCCGCCTAAATGTTTCCAATGATCTGGCGCTCTGTCCGGCATTGGCATATCCCACACCTAGAATAAACAATGCATTGAGATTATATGGCTGATGTTTAATCACGGTTTGCAATGCATCAATACCTTCATCCAACCTGCCTGTGGTGATGTAAGCCCGCCCGACTGTTGTCAAAACATCCATACGCCCGGGACGTGCAGAGAATGCCTGCAGACCGTACCGGAGGGCTTTGACATTGCGATGCCTTTTCTCCATCGCAAGCGCCCGTTTATAATAAGCGTCACTTTCGATTATACCCAGATTAAAACGCAACAACAAAATTCCGGCAACCGCAACGCCAAGAGCAGCCGCGATCAAGACTCCTCTTTTTGACACGCAAAAAAACGCTGTCCGCTGCCGGCAATACAGGGCAATAATCATAGCTGCACTCACAAACGCCAGTAGCGGGGTCAAGGCTCGTTGAAACGGAAAACCGAATGAAGCATTTACCATGAAAGCAACCAGCGATCCTGAAGCCGCAAAAATAATATACCGCTCAAAATCGGTGCGTTGCGCAGTCATAAGCCGCAGTGCCATTACCAAAATACCGCCAGTAAAGAACACCAGCAGAAGGAAGCCGGGCAAACCAAGCTCAACCGCAGTCTGTAAAAAATCATTATGAGCACGCCTAATCTGGATATCCTTACCGAATAATCTATCGATCTGATTGGTATTCATCACAGAAGCGTATACATTGGGAAAACTACCGGCCCCATAGCCCAGAACTGGCTTCTGTTTAAAAAGTTCAAACGTATTGTTCCAAACAATCAAACGATAATTCGCGCTTCCACCAATTATACGCTTGAATACAGGATTTGACACACAGGTATACCCGGTATATCCGCCCACACCCAACATCAGAACTGCTGCCAGTACAAACATTTTCCATCCCGCACGACATTTAATAAACAAACCGACGCTCCACAACAAAAGGCAACAGATCGCCAACCAGGCAGACCTGCAACGGGTGAAGTACAGCACCAAAAGCCCGGATACACAAGAATGCCAGCAGAGCATTGCCAACAAAAACTGCCTACGCCTTAAAAACCAGCCCGCAAACGCGGAAAATGCAATCGTGCAGCATAAAAATTCCGCCAGAACATTCGGGTTGCCAAATGCGGCAGATGGCATTGTAACCGATGGTATCCACGTCGGCCCCATGAACGGCTGTAAGAGTGCAACCACGCACACCAATTCGCCTGATACAACAAAAGATCCTGCAAGCCGACCAAGCCAAACATCCGAACGCAGCCAGGCCACGATCCCCAGTGCCATGAGAGTGCAGGCACTCCAGTGAACAGCCGAGTACAAAGCATTATAGGAACTTATGCTCCACGAAACGCTCACAAGCGCCCAGAAAACAAATGCTGCCAGCGCACATGAGCAGATGTCGCGCGGAAGCTCGACATGACGCATCACAGCAGCGCGCGCCAGGCCCAGCATACAAAAAAGCGCTACAGCAGCCTGGACAACGGTACGCTGCGGCAAATCGGCAAAATTCCTGATATGAGAATTGAAAATCAACGGAGCGATAATAACAATCAGGCAGGCAAACCAACCAATGCAGGACTCAAAACTCGGACCCCAAGTTTTCTCTTCAAGGCGCGAGCGCTTTGACGTCCGTACAGAGCGAGCTTTATGCTTTGAATATTCTTTTTTTTTCGGTAAACGCGTTTTCTTTTTGGCTGTGCACATATAAAACTGTATCCTTACAACAGCGGCACTGAGAAGCTACTGACTTTTCGACTCTGACCACCATTAAAAAAGATTGCGTCCTTTTTATCTGTCAGTAATCGTCCACCGTCCGGCAAACGCCATCGGCGTATCAAACTACCATCATGCATTGAAATACAGAAGAACCCTAGTTTCCAAGCGCGTGCAAAAACATAGTCTCCAAACCCCTGCGCTTCAAATACTAAAACTTGACCCTTTTTAAACGTCCACAGCGGCACACCACTTTCCAAATCCAAACAATAAATCCCGTCTGCGCTAATAAGCACCCGCCCTGTAGATAAAACGCAAAGTCTTACACGCGGCATATTTGTATTAAGCTGCCATTGCACCTCCCCGGTTTCGATCCGATGGGCACGGACAAGCCCTGCGCTACCGACAGTCAACAGGTAGTCGCCAGCCGATGCAAACTGAATCCTGTCACTGCCGACCTTAAACTGCGCCTGCACCTTTGCATTGGATGTGTCCAGACCAAATTTTTCTAGGCATCTTTTAAAGCTGTCACTGCCGACCTTAAACTGCCACTGCACCTTTCCATTGGATGTGTCCAGACAAAAAATTTTTTGGCCTCTATTAAAGAAAAGTCTATTCCCAACTAAAACCGGTGCCTTTTCAAGAGAGCCTGTTTTAACAGACCACAGACGCTTGCCAGTGACAACATCAACACAGTACATCCGATTACCAGCCGATGCATATACACGCCCGGCACCCACAACCGGACTAACTGTAGCCCAATTTTTTGTCCAAAACTCCCAAAGCACAGCCCCTGTTTCGGCATCCAACGCGTAGAGCCCGCCACATTGAAAAAAAAGGCGCTCCCCGGAAATTAGCGGCGCTGAGCTATGCCCGCCAAATGTTCCAAACTCCCAGAGCAGGCGCCCGGTTTCCTTTTCCAAACAATAGACATCATCGGCACACAGGTAGAACCGCTGTTCATCAAAATCAGCCCATTGCATATGCTTTGTTTTTGTCTCAAATTTCCATAGCAGTTCTCCGTCTTGAACGGAACCACAAGCCGCCACAAACGTGGTAGCACATACAAGCGCAAACAGGTATCGCTTCATCATCATTGACAACAGGCCTCATCCTCTTGAAGTAAACGACTGAGCTGCTCGGGCGAGCACTCTACGGCCCATAACTAAACAGAGCCTGTATTAGTAATAACTGCAACAGGCTCATCATTAAAAAGATTAGGGGTCAAAGAACAATTAAACCGGCACAGCAACGCAGGGTATCCTATGCAGCATTCAGGCTGCCCCAGCCCTCTACATAAATCCTGGTTTTTTGCCCTGCCCAGCCTCCTCATATACTGCGACCTTGATACAACCGGAAATAATACAATTAGTTAAAAATATTTGTTCTCTGCGTTAGGACCAGCAGACAAAACAGGCCTGTTCAGTCATCGTTGGCCTACCAGAGAAGATACGCTCCGGTGCAGGCTCAGCATTTTTCGTTCAGAATATACTCCGAAATTTTATCGCCGACCTGACTGGTTGAGATGCCCATGCGGCCCGCGGCCATGCTCTGCATATCCCGGCGCACAACCTTCTGGATGGCAGACTCGACCTGCAGGGCAGCCTGGTCTTCACCAAGAACCGACAGCAACATCTGCATAGCCGCAACCGAGGCAATCGGATTAATTACATTCTGGCCGGTGTACTTGGGTGCTGACCCCCCCATGGGTTCAAACATTGAAACGCCATCAGGATTAATATTGCCGCCGGCGGCAACACCCACGCCACCCTGAACCATCGCGGCCAGGTCGGTAATAATGTCACCGAACATATTATCGGTCACGATCACGTCAAACCACTCCGGATTCTTAACCATCCACATGCAGATGGCATCAACATGCGCATAATCAGTTTTAATGTCCGGATATTCAACCGCCACCTCGTTATAAGCTCTCTCCCAAAGATCAAAAGCATAAGTGAGCACATTGGTTTTACCGCACAGGGTCAGTTTTTTTTCTTTATTGCGCTTGCGGGTAAACTCAAAGGCATAACGCAGGCAGCGCTCAACCCCTTTGCGGGTATTAATTGACTCCTGAATGGCCACCTCATCAGGCGTGCCTTTCTTCAGAAAGCCGCCGCCGCCTGTATACAATCCCTCGGTATTCTCACGTACCACCACAAAATCAATCTCCTCCGGACCTTTGCCGACAATCGGTGTTTCAACCCCGGCAAAAAGCTTCACCGGCCGCAAATTAATATACAGATCAAGGGCAAAACGCATGGTGAGCAAAATACCCTTTTCAAGTATACCCGGAGCAACATCCGGATGCCCGATAGCACCAAGATAAATAGCGTCAAATCCTTTCAACTCCTCCAGCACGCTTGCGGGCAGGGTTTCTCCGGTACGCTTATAGCGCTCCCCGCCAAGATCATAGGTGTGCAGCTCATATTTGATTGCATTCCCGGCGGCAACAGCTTCAAGCGCCTTGAGTCCCTCGTTTACGACTTCAGGTCCGGTTCCATCACCGGGGATAACCGCGATTTTGTACATACTGACTTCCTTTCCTCAAAAAGAACATCCGAACATAGTTATTGAATACGCCACAATGAGCGTACAAACACGTTATCAGGTTTCCATTTTTTCCCTGACATAGTTCATCAACCCGCCGGCGCTGATCAAATTGCGCATAAACGGCGGTATAGGCTGGGCAATAAGCGTCCCGGCATTGCCGGCGAGGGTTATCACACCGCTATCAAGTTCCACCGCCACCATAGTACCTTCGGCAATCCGCACGGCCGCCTCGGGACATTCCAGAATCGGCAGGCCCATATTGAATGAATTCCTGTAAAAAATACGCGCAAAACTGCCCGCGATCACGCATGCAATTCCGGCAGCCTTAAGCGCGATGGGCGCATGTTCACGAGATGACCCGCAGCCGAAATTTTGTCCTGCCACGATAATATCGCCGGGGGTCAGCTTGCCCGGAAAATCAGGATCAGCATCCTCCATACAGTGTTTGGCCAACTCAGCCGGATCAGAGGTATTAAGATAGCGCGCCGGTATAATTTCATCGGTGTTGATATTATCACCGAACTTCCATACTCTTCCTGTAAATTGCATAGCTTTCCTCGCGTGCTTCCTTCTCATAGATTACAGTTCATCCGGCGAACCGATTCGACCCAGCACGGCCGAAGCCGCAGTAATGGCCGGATTTGCCAGGTACACGAAACTTTCGGGATGCCCCATCCTGCCGACAAAATTACGGTTAGTGGTGGCAATGGCGGTTTCCCCGCGGGCCAAAATACCCATATGGCCTCCCAGACAGGGACCGCAGGTCGGAGTGCTGACCACGGCCTCGGCTTCAATAAAAATTTCCAACAGCCCTTCACGCAAGGCCTGCAGGTAAATAGCCTGGGTGGCCGGGAAGACAATTAACCTGACACCCTGCGCTGTTTTTCTTCCTTTTAAAATTGCAGCAGCAACTCTCAGATCTTCAATGCGCCCATTGGTGCAGGACCCAATCACGGCCTGATCAATCGGAACCGTGCCCACAGCACTAATCGGTCGTGTATTATCAGGCGAATGTGGAAATGCTACCTGCGGTTCAATGTCTTCACAGCGGTAGTGCTTCACCTCGTAATACTTAGCATCCGCATCAGCTGCAACCGCATTCCAGAGCTGCGTAGTGCGCCCATCAAGATACTCCTCGGTAATCGCATCAGGAGCGAATATTCCACACTTACCACCAGCCTCAATCGCCATATTAGCCATGGTCAAACGGCCTTCCATGGAAAGGCTGTCAATGACCTCACCGCCGAACTCCATGGCGCGATACAGCGCGCCGTCTACGCCAATATCACCGATGATATACAGAATCAAATCCTTGCCGCTGACCCAGGGACGCAAAACTCCGTTGAAAATAAATTTCATGGTCTCTGGAACCTTGAACCACAACTCCCCGGCAATCATAGCTGCTGCCACATCCGTACTGCCCACGCCAGTGCCAAAAGCACCAAGGGCTCCATGCGTACAGGTATGACTGTCAGCTCCTATAATAATTTCACCCGGCAGCACGAGACCCTGCTCGGGCAAAAGGGCATGCTCGATACCCATTCGTCCAACTTCGAAATAATGCGTCAGCTGCTGCTGATGCGCAAACTCACGCATCAGCTTGCACTGCTCGGCCGAAGCAATATCCTTATTCGGAGCAAAATGATCTGGAACCAAAATAATACGCTCCGGATCAAACACCTTGCTGGCACCTGCCTGTTTGAATTCCCGAATCGCAATCGGAGCTGTTATATCATTGGCAAGAACGCGATCAACCCGCGCTTCAACAAGCTGGCCCGGCACAACAGAGTCTAGCCCGGCATGACCCGCCAAAATCTTTTCTACAATCGTCATTCCCATTCAAACCTCTGCAATCTAAATATAAATATATACCATGTCTCCCGATATCCGTATCATCATCGCCCGACAAAAGTGGCGAAAAACAATCCCGACCCATCAGCCTCAGGGGGTTTGCGTGGCCCAGATACCGACCTTCAGGCCCTTTGCGCGCTGCTGAGCAGCACGCAACAATGCCTGCCGGGCAACAGGCAAGCTTGCTTCATCAACAAGCGCTAAACCGCGTTTCAAAAGCTCAATCTGAAGATCCGCACCACTCCTGTAGTACAAAGTTCCAGTCAGAATATCTTTGTGATCATCACCGGGGCTATACTTCAGGCGCAGAGGCTCAGCGGACAGAACTTCCTGAATACCGGCACTAACAACAGTGCGATTCTCCTCAGGCAAACGAAGACCGGATAATGCCAGCAGGCGCCGCGCATCTTCAATCTCCATTACAAGCGCGCTTCCCTTCTCAGGAACATCAACAAGCATAACCGGAAAAATCGACACATACTGTATGCGCGCAAGCAGTTCTTTTGGTATTTTAGCATGGGCATTAGTCAAATTCAGCTCATTTCCTGGGCCGGTATAGGCATAAATCTTGGTAACCGTTACGCTCTGACCCGCAGGACTTTCAGGGGATGGCTCTGCCACAGAACCGGCCTGCCCAACACCCTTCACAGATCTGGCTGAAACAGTACCCTCAGCAAACCTCCCCTGCTGAGCTGCCCGGTCAAATGCAGATTCGGATTCAACAACCGCAATCTCCTGAACAGGCTTAAACTCCTGAGACAGTGCTTGCTCAACCATAGCAGGTACAAGCGGTTTAAGCACCGGCGGTTGAGCTGAGGACTCATGCCCGTTCGGCGATACTGAATTCCGTTCAGTCCGCACGACAAGAAAATCGCGGCCACCCTTCTGCTCATAGTCTCGCGCAAGCTCCATCGCCCGGGAGCGCTCTTTAAATTTGCCCATCCGGACCCGGTACAGCATTTTACCCTTAGAGGTTTCATGCGTCGCAATATAGGGCTCAAACCCCTTGGCACGCACCCTGTCAGCATAGCTTTCAGCTGCCCTTGTAGTTTCACGCACGCACACCTGCACGGTATAAAAATGACCCGCAACCGCAACGGGCTCCGCCGGGGCCAAAACAGCCACTACGGGCCCTGCGGCCAGAGCGCTCTGAGGGCGCTCCGCCGGGGACAGCACAACCAGATACTCCCCTCGTTCCCGCTCAGCATACATGCGGCCGGCCTTTTCAGCCTGCGCACGGGTTTCATAACTGCCAAAACGAATTCTATACAACGGCTTGGCATCTCCGACAACCGGCCCGCGGAGATATGCAGGATAGCCTTTCCGGTGCAACCGATCAGCAAACTTCTGCGCAACAGCCTTATTGGCTTTAGCGGCGATTTGCACAGTATAAAATTCTTTACCATTCTCATGGGCCTGGGCACCGACAAAAGAAGAAGATTCTGCCGGACGAGCGGCCGTCGTGCGACGCGCAGAACCGGCCGTCAGCATGGTCTGCACCACAAAGCAGTCACGCTGTTCATGCTTCTTGTAGGCCTTCGTGGCAGCAACGGCTTCCTCGCGGGTTGCAAAGCGACCGAAACGCACTTTATAGAGAACCTTTTCGTTCGTGACTGCGAGGCTCTCAAAATAGGCGTCATAACCGCGAGAGTTCAAGCGGTTCACCACGGCCCTAGCAGCGGGTTCGAATGAAACTGTTTCCACCTGAACGGTAAACTGCGGATCCTGCCCGGCACACACAGGGCGTGCCTCAAAGCAGTTTAGAACCAGAAAACACAAACTGCAAAAAACAATTTTTTTCAAATACATAGCCGTAACCCGAAGTACGTAGTACTAAGTTCCTGCATAATACTATACATTTACGACCGTCAGCTTTCAAGCATTTTATAAACCGGAAGATGCGTACAAAGAAATACTTCACTCTGCCGGATGACATGCACAAAGAACACACCTACGGCCAAAATCCCGCTTTTTAAAACACATTGACTTTCATTACAGATACGCTACAATTTTTCAAATACCAAAGCCGAACGTTACTACACCCCATTACACAACCACTCTCTCGACATCGATATGCAACAGGCGCGGACCATAGTTCAGGAAATTGTTCGGGAAATTGAAAAACGCGTTTACGAACAACCCGTGGACGAAACGCTTCAAAAGCTCTTTCCCGACAAAATACGTGAAGTTCAGGACCGTATCGCGCTCGACTTTTCACGCGGCGTTCCCAACGCCTATACTACCAAAATAAGAGAACTGCTGGGCAGTCAATGTCTGGAACACCTCGACCAGGGAAAACTGAGTTCATTCGTACGTAAAGGCAGGGAGCGTATTGAAGAAATTTATCGACACCTGGCCTACGTTGTTGAAATGTATCGGTATTTTGAAAGCGCAGCCGGAAACTTCGCACATAAAAACAGCTGCCTTGAAAAAATTAAAAATGAATTGGTCGAAGCCCAGATATCACATGTTGATGAAGTTGAGCAGCTCGACAAACAGCTGAAAACCAAAGAGATGCTGATTCGCCTTGTGCTGGAACCCTTTGAACAGGCGCTTTCGGAAATCATGGCATTTCTGCAGGCAAAGCAGCTGGAAGTGTTCCTCTTCGACGATGATAAGTTTTTGGCGCAGGAACTGAAAACCGACGGCCAAACGTTTACCTATAACGCAGGCGAAGAAACCCTGCCATCCCTGCCTGAAGCGGTCAGCGAACTGCAATTGAACGAAATTAAAGAAACGACCTTAAATGTTCCGCTCAATGTTGAAGATCGACATATAGGCCATTTCCGCATAACCCGCCAGACAGCCGAATATTTTGACAAAGAAGCCTGGCAAACAGATGTAACCATTATTACCCCGGTGCTGGGGCGCATTATTGAGGCCTATCGCAACAGTCATGAAACCAAAAAGATCTATATTGACGATCTGACTCAACTCTACAACAAACGCAAACTCAATGATCAGATGGGCAAGCTTTTCAAGCAGTTTCAACGCGGCGATAAAAAGCTCTTCATCGCCATGTTGGATATTGACCGGTTTAAATTACTCAACGATAAATACGGACACCCGGTAGGCGATGAGATCCTGCGCCAGACTGCTGTAGTCATTAAAGAACAGGTGCCCTATGCGTACCGTTACGGCGGCGAAGAGTTTGCATCCATCTTTTACGGGCCTACCCGGGAAGAAACCATAGAGGCTATCGAAAAACTACGTATCCGTATTGAGCAAACTCCCTACGCCATCAACGGCCAGGAATTTCACATAACTATATCAGCCGGCATTGCGGAATTTGACACCGCCATGAATTCGGTCATGGATGCAATTGACCATGCCGATCAGGCCCTGTATGCCAGCAAGGAGGACGGACGAAACCGCACGACCTATTACGACGACGTAAAAGACCGTCTCTCCGAGGATGCCACACGATTGCGCCAGGAAATGCTGCAGCTCAAAGACAGACTGGATCAGGTCCATACGGAAAATCAACGCCTTGCCGAACAGCTCAAGAAAACAAAAAAAAGCGCCAAAACCGCACCGAAAACCTGAGGCTACCTTCTGCGCGACTGCAATAGCCCGCGCAGCCAACTAGTGTTGCCTGAACATAGTCATTTCCCCGGCAAACAAGACGGCAGTCCTCCATAGCATTGTGGCGCAAAGCACGCAGGGTTAAAAAACCTTTGTTTGCCCGCTCAATTATTAAAATATTTACCGGCAAAAATACTTAAAGAACAAGGCAACCGATTCCGCAGACTCTTGACTTGGGCAAACAAGTGCTTATATTGATCACTACTGAAAACTATAATACTCCATAAAAACTACTCTGGAAGGCAAAGAAAAAATGGCAAAACACAAATTTGAAACCGAAGTCAATCAACTCCTACAGCTGATTATCCATTCCCTATATTCGCACAAAGAAATTTTTCTACGCGAGCTTATATCCAACGCCTCTGACGCTCTTGACAAGCTCAAGCTGCTGACCCTTACCGATGATGCCTTCAAAGGATATCAACTTGAACCGCGAATCGACATTGCTTTCGACGAGGCAGCAAAAACTCTTACGATTAGCGATACCGGTATCGGCATGAATGCCGATGAACTGATTGACCAAATCGGAACAATCGCCCGCTCCGGCACCAAAAACTTTATGCAAACGCTTAGCGGCAATGAAAAAAAAGATGCCAACCTGATCGGTCAGTTCGGCGTAGGATTTTACTCAGCGTTTATGGTCGCAGACACCATCGAAGTCACCTCACGCAAGGCCGGCTCTGAGCAGGCGGTCAAATGGTTGAGTGACGGAAAATCTGAATATGAAATATCGGATGCAGAACGCGACCGAGACGGCACAACCGTAGTGCTGCATTTCAATGAAAACGGACATGAGTATACCAATCGCTGGAGCATAGAAGAGATTATAAAAAAATACTCCAACCACATAGCCTTTCCCATCTATCTGCACTACGAGGACAAGCGATCTGAAGGAGAAGGCGACGCGCTCAAAGAAATTAAGGAACAAAAGACCGACCAGGTAAATGAGGCGTCCGCGCTCTGGAAACGCAGCAAAAAAGATCTCTCGGATGAGGACTACCATGAATTCTATAAGACCATCGCGCACGACTCCGATGATCCCATGCTGTCCATTCACACGCAAGCTGAAGGCACGCTGGAATACACCACGCTTCTGTACGTTCCGAGCAAGGCCCCCTTTGATATGTTTCACGCCGATTACCAGTCGGGCGTAAAACTGTACGTGCGCCGGGTCTTCATTACCGACGATGAAAAAGAACTGATGCCGAGCTACCTGCGCTTCGTACGCGGTGTTATTGATTCTGAGGATCTACCCCTGAACGTGAGCCGCGAGATTCTGCAGCAAAATCCAGTTTTAGCAAAAATAAAATCCGGCGCAGTTAAAAAGCTGCTTGAAGAATTCGCCGATCTGGCAAAAGACAAGGAAGCCTATTCAAAGTTTATTACTGAGTATGGCCGGCCGCTTAAAGAGGGCCTGTATCAGGACTATGAAAACCGCGAGAAACTGCTTGAGTTGGTTCGATTTAAAAGCACCGGATGTGAAGGCTACTCCAGCCTGGAAGAGTACAAGGAGCGCATGCAGGCTGAGCAGAAATATATTTATTATATAACCGGTGACAATGAACAGATGCTGCGCAACTCGCCCCTGCTTGAGATGTATCGCGAAAAAAATATTGAAGTACTCATCATGGACCAGGATATTGATGAGATCGTCATACCCTCGGTACACAAATATAAGGATGTCGATTTTCGCAGCATCAACCGCAGTGACGCTGCCGAAGATTTGAAAACCGAAGGTGACAAGGAACGTGAAAAACAGATTGAGCCTTTGATAAAGCGTATCAAGAACGTACTGGGGGATGATGTCAAGGACGTGAAGGCCAGCACCCGGCTTTCAGATTCGCCCAGCTGCGTTGTCGCCGACGAGAATGATCCCACCGTGCAAATGCAGGGTATTTTAAAGTCAATGGGCCAGAAAAACGTGCCGGAGTTCAAGCCGATTCTGGAAATCAACCCAACGCACGCGATTGTCCAACGCATGTCGGACATCTCGGATGCGGCATTATTCGAAGACATCAGCCGCCTGTTATTTGAACAGGCCCTGCTGATTGAAGGAGTACCGATTAAGGATCCGACCCGGTTTGCCCGGTGCTTAAACGATATCATGAGCAAAGCCCTCTAAATCCTTCGCCGCCCTGCCCGGGCTTAATGCCCGGGCGTCGCCCCTCTTATCGTCTCCCGAGAAGCATTGCCCGATACTGTCCATGTGTCGACACAGTTCTAAGCGCGGAGACACCTAGATGGTTCAGAACAAAATAAATCCGCCTCATGCGCACAGACAAAATCATTCCTGCCAAATACTACGGCATTACACCAAACGTTAAAACTCGTTTTTTTAAAGACCGTCTTGTTTTCTCCGAGCAATACATGCTATTAGTGTCGACTGGATCGCTTGGAACCTGCTCAACTAAAAAATGCAGCAACAACCCTGACCCTTTGCCATGAAACATATCACCCTACTGTGCCTACTGATTACAGCCGCCTACATACCGCTAACATGTCTGGACTATGGACATGTACCTTACTCTGATGGCGCCGAACATGGGGCCGTATTGCGCGAACTCATCCGGGAAATCAGGTCACCCGGAGAAGCCATGCTTAACGAGTATAACGGCAAATCATCCCGTTACGTCCCCTCTCTGGTTCTCATGGCCGCTACAGCCCGCCTAGCTGGCATGAATGCACTCAGCACGATTAAGTTGTTCTCCATAATCTTTTTTGTTTTTTTTCTGACATCAATCATTTTCTTTGCACGCGAATATTTTCAGGATCTTGAGCAGGCTTTCTGGTCGGTTGCATGCATACTGTTTTTATGGGGAACCGGATGGACCGGCGCCAACGCCTATATGTTCTCAGCCCTTGTTTATACAGCCTGGTACCCATCGCTGGTCGCCTTCTCCTGCGTTTTTATGGCTCTGGCATGTGCCTGCCGCTTTTTGCGCAATGGCGGGGCAGGTGCTTTCGCAGGATGGTGCCTGTTCGGAACCATCGCCTTTGTCAATCACCCCCTAACGGCATCTTTTCTCTGGTTAGCCTCTACCCTACTGACCATTGAGATCAGGGGTTGGCGCAACATTTTTCGACCCTGGTTTGCAACTTTTTTTGCCGTTTCAATTGGTTTCATGGCTCTATGGCCCTACTACGATTTTTTTGAAAGTTTGTTCACTATTACCAGCGGTTCAATGGCCACCGCCTCGGATTATCTCCTTTCGCGAAATTACTTATATTCAGATATCGCACTGCGCGCAGGCCCGGCCCTCGCAATAATCCCCATACTCTTCTTTTATCTCCTCAAAAAAAAATATAGTATGCTGACTAACCTGTGGCTATTTTCACTATGCATATACACCGTTGGATATTTTCTACGTATCAGCCTGGCCGAACGATTTATTTTTGCAATTATATTCAGCTCCCAGATTCTTGTATCCCGTTACGCCTGCACCCTATGGCAAGATGTACGCCAGCACACCGCCTCAACAACACAAATCGCATGCGCTGTCCTTCTGGCAATACTGCTTGCATCCGGTTTTATTGGGCAGCTGTACATCACCGCACAAGAATATATCCGTCCTAACTTCGCCCTCAGTCCTGACAAGCCGTATATCCACTACAAAGACTCAACTGCCCGACATAAAGAGTTTGCACGCTACATGCAACCCGGTGACATTGTTTTCTCAGATGTGTATACATCATGGGGTATTCCCCTGTACACAGGAGCAAAAATAGTGTCTCTTTTTCATACGCCACCGCATGTACATGATAATGCTGCGCGGAAAAAAACGGTGGACCGTTTTTATGACCCGACGCTGGACAACCTGCAACGACTGCAGATCCTGAGGCATTTCAACGCCACCAAACTAATTTTATTTTTTCCTACAGCCGGTCATACTATACGAAACCAAATTATATCCATGGGTTTTCCGCTTGTTCTGCAAAACAACGACGTGTATATTTTTGATATTCCAGCTGACAATAAAACCCTACACCGGAAAAACCTACCATGACAAACCAAAACAAATGCCCTCAAAACCAAGATGAAAAATCACAATGAAATACTTTGCCATCACCCCTGATGAGCTAAGCCCCACGGAACTCAGCCTATATCTACCTATCCTGCAAAAACGCGCAGTCAGCCACGTATATCTACGTGCACAGTCGCTGCACGCTGATCTTGAACAACTCGTAGCGCTCATCCTACAGCACGAAATCATACCGATTATACCCCGGAGCCTGCATCAAACCCCGATTTCATCCGGCTGCGGCATACACACCCGCTCAGACGAACACTTCGAATCCCATCTCAATCCTTCGGACATTATACAAACCGCAGCCTGCCATAGTGCTGAGGCCGCCTGCACCCTGCTTGACAAGGGAGCGGACTATGTGTTTATATCTCCGGTCTACCGGCCTTTTTCAAAACCGGCTGACCAGCGCTCCCTGCTTGCACCCGATGCTCTGCACATGCTTTCCCGGCGCTACGGGCCGCGCATAGTACTGCTGGGAGGACTGACGCCGAAACGAATCAAAGACCTGCACAGCATGCTGCGCGCTGATTTCTCAGTAGCAGGTATCAGTATGTTTTTCAACACAGACAGCACACATGAACAAACACCACATGCAGATATATATCAATGACGCCCCGCACACGGTAGATACCAAAACAACGTTTGCTCAGGCACGCGCCTGCTTTCTGCCTGAAACCACAGCTGCCATCCTAAACACAGTACCGAATCCCTGCCCCGAAACAGCCCTGCAAGAACAGGATCGGCTTTACCTGTACAAACATCAGGACGACTTCGCGAGCGGAGATCTACTTGAGCTGATCATGGCCCGCCAACCGCATGCGGCCACTGAAAAACTGCGCGCTGCATGTGTCGGCATCGCCGGCGCCGGGGGGCTTGGTTCGGTCGTGGCTGAAAATTTAGCCAGGGCGGGCATCGGCAAGCTGGTTGTCGCCGATTGCGACATGGTAGAACCATCAAATTTAAACCGTCAGCGTTTTCAGCTACGTCAGGTGGGTATGGCTAAGACTGCTGCTTTAGCGGAAAATTTAAGGGAATCCTGCCCGTTTGTTACCATTGATACCGTACAGGAACGCATAAGTACTGACAATTGTATGCGTGTTTTCGATGCATGTGCTATAGTGTGCGAATGTTTTGACGCAGCTGAGAGCAAGGCCTCTCTGGTTACGGCCCTTCGCAGGCAACTGCCGAACTGCATCATTGTCGCGGCCTCAGGTCTGGCCGGATGCGGATCGGCCCGATCAATAACCATACGCCGTGTTTCCGCAAACCTCTACATAGTCGGCGACATGAACAGCGATGCCGACAGCGGCATAGGCTTGTTCGCACCGCGAGTCGGCATTGTGGCCTCACTGCAGGCCCACGTGGCCACCCAAATCATCCTGGAAGAACCAATATGAAACTTATCATTAACGGCGATGAACAGATCTTTGACCACCCTGTCGCAACGATTGCGCAGTTGCTTGAGCAGCTTGCCGTTCCCGTTGCACGCACAGCCATTGAACTCAACGGAGCCGTTGTTGAACAGCATCAGATACAAACAACTGCGCTGCAGGATGCAGACCACATTGAAATCGTTTCATTTGTTGGAGGTGGCTGAATTGAAAGAACTTGTTATAGCCGGTCGAAAATTTTCATCCCGTCTATTCGTCGGCACCGGAAAATATCCATCGCCTGATATTCTACGTCAATCGCTGGCTGCCAGCGGCACTGAAATGGTAACTGTTGCCCTGCGGCGCGTGAGCCTGACCGAACCTGACCCGACCATCGCTGCTATTGATTTTGACAAATACCTTGTCATGCCCAACACATCAGGCGCCAAGGATGCCGAGGAAGCCCTGCGCCTCGCTCGACTCGCTCGCACGGCTTCGGGACTGGACTGGATCAAGCTTGAGGTAACGCCCGATCCGGTATACCTGCTGCCTGACCCGGCCGAAACCCTCAAGGCCGCAGAGGTGCTTGTCAAGGAGGGGTTTATTGTGCTGCCCTATATTCATGCCGACCCCACGCTTGCGCGTCGGCTTGAGGATATCGGCTGTGCGGCAATAATGCCGCTGGGCTCTCCAATCGGATCGGCCCGGGGCATCAAAACTGAGGAATTTCTGCGCATCATCATTGAGCAGGCCTCTGTCCCGGTCGTGATTGATGCCGGAATAGGGATGCCGTCACATGCAGCACAGGCGATCGAGCTTGGAGCTGATGCCGTACTGGTAAACACGGCAATCGCTGTTGCCGTTGATCCGGTTCTTATGGCAGAGGCATTCTGCCTGGCAGTACAGGCCGCTGAAAAAGCACTGCTGTCAGGCCCGATTGAGCAACAGACCCGGGCCGCGGCCTCAAGCCCCCTGACCGGATTTTTGAAATAAGCCATTTACCTCCAGCAGCTTATTAAAAAATACTTTTTTACAGGCTGTTCAAAAATGTTTGGATGCAAGGCGCGCGAAATCACAAGGAATGAAGCGTACTATTCCGTACGCCGCAGTGACGAATGATGAGCGAAACGCAGCAGACGAGCGTTTTTCAACAGCCTGACATATGGATAACAGGTTATTACCATGTTTGAAACTCTTCTAAACGCTGTCGACGTCAAGCGCCTTCAGCACGACATTCAAACCGCCTCTGCAGCAGATGTTGAACGTATCTTGCACAAGCAGCACTGCACGCTGTCTGATTTCCCCGTACTTATTTCCCCGGCTGCCGCCGAATTCATCGAAACCATGGCCGCGCGCTCCCGGCAGATTACAGCCTTGCGCTTCGGCAAGATCGTCCGGATGTACGCACCCCTGTACATTTCAAATGAATGTGTCAACGCCTGCGCCTACTGCGGATTCAATACGCACAATCCAACACCGCGCACAACCCTGAGCCACGACGAGGTACTGGCAGAGGCCGATGTGCTGCACCGGCAGGGGTTTCGCCATCTGCTTCTGGTCTCAGGTGAACACCGCACGCACGTGCCGGTCGAATTTATTGCCGAAATTGCCCACTCGCTGCGCGACACATTTGCGGGCCTGTCCATTGAGGTGTATCCGATGGAAACTTCCGAGTACCAGCTTCTGGCTGACAATGGCATCACCAGTATTGCCGTGTATCAGGAAACCTATAACCGTAGGCGCTACGCCGAACTGCACCAGGGTCCTAAGGCGGATTTCAACTACCGGCTCGCTACACCGGAACGTGCGGCCAGTGCCGGCCTACGTGAAATCGGCATCGGCGCTCTCCTCGGCCTCAGCGACCCCCGGCTTGAGCTTGCATTGCTTGCTCAGCACGCCAGTTACCTAATGAAAACATACTGGAAAGCCAGCATCTCAGTTTCATTCCCGCGTATCAGAGAAGCGGCCGGCAATTTTCACCCATCCGAAACGATCACCGACCGCGAGCTTGCCCAGGCTGTTTTCGCCTTGCGCATGGTTCTGCCCGATGCCGAGCTTGTGCTTTCAACACGAGAAAATCAGACATTCAGAGACGGGATGGCCGGCCTGGGCATTACCCGTATGAGCGCGGGATCACGCACCAATCCCGGCGGCTATTCAAAGCCAGATGATGCGCTTGAACAGTTTGCAATTGATGACCAGCGCAGCGCTTCCGAAGTGGCATCCATGCTCGCTCAGAAAGGTCTTGAACCGGTGTGGAAAGATTTCGACCGTTTTTTTCTCTCCTGATTGATTTTTCCCCGAAAAATACTTGACAGACCCCAGTACCTCAACTACAATTCTACTTATCTACCAAACTACTTGAAAGACTTGCCATGAAACTTTCCACCAAAGGACGCTACGGAACCCGGGCAATGATTGATATTGCACTCTACAAGGAAAGCGGATCCACCCTGCTCAAAGACATTGCCTCACGACAGGGAATCTCACTTAAATATCTTGATCACATTTTATCAAGCCTGCGCAAGGCCGGGCTGATCAAAAACGTACGCGGCAAAGGCGGCGGCTACTCGCTCACGCGTCCAGCAGAACAGATTACACTCTGCGATATCATTGAAGCTGTCGAAGGAACACTCTCCCCGGTTGAATGCGTTGATAATCCCGAATACTGCAAAAAAATAAGCACCTGCAGCGCACACGACGTGTGGGTAAAAGTTCAGGAATCTATTGAGGATGTACTGCGCAGCACCTCTTTGCAAAGCCTGACAGAAAGTCATGAAAAAAAATCTGACAATCCCGGTACCTATGCAATTTAATACTTTCATGCGCAATTACTGAGGCCGTAAAACTCAGACATATATCCATAAAAAAAGCGGACTTGCAGCAGATTGTTTAAAAAGTTTTTTCACAGGCTTTTCAAAAATGCCTGGATGCAAGGCGCGCGACTTCATAAGGAATGAGGCGTACTTTCCGTACGCCGCAATAACGAATGATAAGCGCAACGCAACAGACGGACGTTTTTGAACAGCCTGCACACGTTAGCGAGAAAGGAGCACATATGTCTAAAAAAAACATTGCTCGGGACATTACAAAACTGATCGGCAAGACGCCCCTGGTGTACATTAACCGTATATGCACAGGCGCCCGGGCCCGCATTGCAGCCAAGCTTGAATATTTCAACCCCTGCGGCAGCGTCAAGGACCGCATCGGCGTTCATATGATTGATACAGCTGAAAAGCAGGGGCTCATCAAGCCCGACACCATACTGATTGAACCCACCAGCGGCAATACCGGCATCGGCCTGGCTTTTGCATGCGCGGCGCGCGGATACCGCCTTGTTATTACCATGCCCGACACCATGAGCCTTGAGCGCCGTCAGCTTTTGAGCGTGTTCGGCGCTGAAATAATTTTAACCCCGGGTAGTGAAGGCATGGCCGGCGCCGTGCGCAGAGCTGAGGAAATGTGCGCACAGGACCCGCGCTATCTCATATTGCAACAGTTTAAAAATCCGGCCAATCCTGAGATACACCGGCTGACAACCGCCGAGGAAATCTGGGCCGACACTGCCGGGGAGATTGATGTACTGGTATCCGGGGTTGGTACAGGCGGCACCATTACCGGCATTGCGGATGTGCTCAAAAAGCGCAAGCCCTCCCTGCAGGCAATTGCGGTTGAACCCGCTGAATCTCCGGTCCTGTCCGGCGGCGCTCCCGGCCCTCACAAAATCCAGGGTATCGGCGCCGGATTCGTACCCGATATTTTAAACCGTGACTGTATT